>Ga0183096_1000005_pt3 | contig 184145 bp, 159 predicted proteins | sample Biomet5_FD_127791 | JGI IMG/M metagenome (GOLD analysis project Ga0183096, IMG submission 127791) | Microbial communities from bioreactor (seeded with sewage sludge) at LBNL, California, USA - Biofuel metagenome 5 (version 2) (version 3) | ecosystem: Engineered > Bioreactor > Anaerobic >...
CAATTGAAGGCCCAGGTGACAGTTATGGCGGTACGGATGAAGCTGATAACAGCGGTACAATGAAATATGTAAGAATTGAATACCCTGGTATTGCTTTCTCTCCAAACAATGAGATAAACGGTTTAACTTTCGGTGGCATAGGCAGTGGAACAACAATTGATTATATCCAGGTAAGTTTCTCAGGCGATGATTCATATGAATGGTTTGGCGGTTCAGTAAACTGTAAGCACCTTATAGCTTACAGAGGACTTGATGATGATTTTGATACAGACTTCGGATTCCATGGAAAGCTACAGTTCTTACTTGGGGTAAGAGACCCGCAGGTAGCAGATGTAGTATCAGGATCAAACGGATTTGAATCAGATAATGATGGTTCAGGTTCAACCAACGAACCAAGAACATCTCCAACATGGTGGAACGTAACCCTTGTTGGCCCGGCAGCAACTACAAGTTCGTCATACAGCTCAGACTTCAAGAGAGGTATGCACTTAAGAAGGTCATCACAGAATAAGATAAATAACACAATTGTAATGGGATACCCTACAGGTATACTTGTAGACGGAGCAAATACAGTAACAGATGCACAATCAGGCGTTATGTATGTAAAGAACAGCATAATATCAGGTTCAGTAACAGCCAACTTTGCATCAACAGATGCAGCATTCCAGACAGATATGCCGACATGGTTTGCAAACAATGGCGGAAGAACATACGCCGATAATGCAGAATTATTATTAGCAGATCCATTTAATTTAGATAATCCAAATCCAATGCCAAAGTCAGGTTCACCGGTATTAACCGGAGCAGGTACACCACCGGCAGATGGATTCTTTGATGCAACAGCAGATTATGTTGGTGCCTTTAAGTATACAAACTGGACTGAAAACTGGTCTTCTTTATCAATTACAGCACCTGTCAGCGTAAAAGAAGAACAGAATTCAGGAATACCTAAAGAATATAATTTAAGTCAGAATTACCCAAATCCGTTTAATCCATCAACAACAATAAGCTTTTCATTACCAAAAGCTGAAAAAGTATCACTAAGAGTTTATAATATCCTTGGTGAACAGGTTGCTGACCTTATAAACGGTAACAGGGAAGCAGGATATTACAATGTTACCTGGAATGCTTCAAATATTTCAAGTGGTATATATATATACAGGCTGGAAGCAGGTTCAAATGTAATATCAAAGAAAATGACTTTATTAAAGTAAAATATTTCTTTCTCTCTCGTTCTCTCCTTCGACTAAAGGACGTCCATCAGGGCGTCCTTTTTATTTAATAAAACAAGTAGTGATTATTTAACATTCCAGTAACAACAAGATAATAAATAATAAACATTAACAGTTTATTTTACATGTATTAGTTGGAGAAATTATGGACGAATTAAACTTTTATCCTTTTTATATAAATCTATTTGCTGCTAATGCAACTGGGGAGCAGGAAACCAAAAAAGATAAGGATGATAAAACAAACCCGGATGATGAATGGCAGCTTGAATATGAATTAATATATGTATCACATCAAATGGAGAGCGGGTGGTAAAATGGCACTAAATATTAATGATAAAGTAAAATATTCTTTTCCGGATCCCGGAAACATCTTTAAAAAAGAAATAGTTGGAAAAGTATCTTTTATAGGAGAGACTAAAGTAGTTATTGAGTGTGAAGATAACACAAGACTGACTATATCAATAAAAAACTTTGACAGGATAACTTATTTGGATTCTCTGGAAGAGCTGGAAGAAGTATTCTAAAATATACTACAGAATTATTTTAACCCTGCTTCTACATGAATTAAGAAACAATATAAAATGTACGAGCAGGGAAATTCTGCTTTGAAACAAAAATACAATCAGAATTTCACATCAGGTAATAAAATAACAAACCAATAGATGAAACTATTAGCGGAGTATGAAACCTTAATTATACTGGTATATTGCAGGAACTGTATTATCTGTCAATAAATTATCGGACAAAGGGATCAGTTTAACCAGTTCAGCCGTTTTAGCATTATATACTAAAGTATTTAGTGTATTATTATCAGTATCAATAATGTTTAATTTTACAAAATTATTATGTGATCCTTTTATACTTGAGCCGCCGTTTAGGAAATTAATATCTTTTCTTTTGTACAAAGTATTTTCATGTACATGCCCGTGTAAAACAAGATCAACATTATGCATATTAAAAAGCTTAAACATCCTTTTTTTCTTTCTTAGTTTCATTGTCTGCTTTTCAATATTTTGCCATATACCGGATGTTGATCCCGGCGAAGCTGTTTTAAGCTTATTAAAGTGGTGGTGAGAGAGGATAATCCTGGATTTTACTTTAGGGCCATATTTCCCCAAGATAGTATCAATTTCAGCAAATTGGTTTAAATCAACTTCTCCATTAGATGCAAAAGGATTTTTTATCCTGGAATAACGCGCTATAGTGTTTATTGCTACAAAGAGTACATCGCCAACTATTTTGGCATAGGGGAAGATGTTTTCAGATTGATAAACACAATTGTTGAAAGTTTCTTTATAATATTCTGCAAACTCACAAATTTTAAGGTCATAATCTGTTGTTTTGCATCTTTCAGGGAAAGAAAGAATATCTTCTGCCGTCTGAATTCCACCAAAAATATCATGATTACCAATTACTAGAGAAAGCTTAGTGGAATCAAGCAGGCCATAAGAACTGAATAAGTCTCTAAGCTGGCTGAAGTCACCAGGTTCTGCATTATCAGTAAGATCTCCTGTAATTACAATATGGTCCCAATCATCAGCCAGTATTGTTCTTAAAGCAAAATCAATTTTATTGAGGTTAGATTCTTTAAATATGGTACTGAAATGGAGGTCAGAAAGGTGGATAATCTTCATAAAATGGCTTTCAAAAATTATAGAATTATGTAATGAAAGCTACTATATAAATATTACGTGAAAGTAACGGAAATATGAACATAATATTAAGAAACAGGAATGATAAATAGTATGTTCATACTCCCTGAAGGAAATTAAGTCAGGCCAGTATTTTTTCCCAGTTTGTAATCATTTCAGAAACAAACAGGGGATTTGGAGAGCCAAAAGTTTTTTTACGCTCAAGTGCAGTTTTTATTTTTAGATAGTCAACAGCCGAGCTATTAAAAACAGGATTTATTGAAATCAATTCATCCGGAGTAATGTTATTAAAATTTCTGCCTCTTTCTTCAAGATACTTTACAACATTTCCAACAATCTCGTGTGCTTTTCTAAATGGTATTCCCTGTAAAACAATCCAGTCAGCCAGGTCAGTCGCAAGGGAGAAGTCGCCTTCAAGTTCATCAATAAATCTGTTCTTGTTAATTTCAACAGTAGCAGCCATACCGGAAGCCATTTTTAATGCTTCGCTGTATGTGTTAAAAGAATCGAATAAAGGTTCCTTATCTTCCTGTAAATCCCTGTTATAGCTTAATGGAAGTCCTTTTATTGTTGTTGCCAGGGAAATGTAATTGCCAAGTATTCTTCCGGTTTTACCACGTGTAAGCTCTGCCATATCAGGATTTTTTTTCTGGGGCATGAGTGAAGAACCGGTAGAGTATTCATCGCTAAGTCTTATGAATTTCCATTCAGATGTTGACCAGAGAACAATTTCCTCTGCAAATCTGCTAAGGTGCAGCATGCCGGTAGAGCAGGCATTCAGAAAATCAAGAATATAGTCCCTGTCAGATACTGAATCAAGAGAATTATTAGTTGGCTTTGCAAATCCAAGTTTATTTGATGTAAAATTTCTGTCCAGCGGCAGCGTAGAACCCGCAAGTGCCCCGGAGCCAAGAGGAGATTCATTTAGAAGTTCTTTTACATAGCCAAACCTTTTTTTATCCCTTTCAAACATTTCCATGTAGGCAAGTAGATGAAATGCAAATGAAACAGGCTGAGCCCGCTGCATGTGTGTATACCCGGGAATGATGGTTTCTGTATTGTCTTTTGCAAGTTCAAGAAATGTTTTCTGGGCATCAACAAGTAAAGATATTATTTCATCACACTTATTTCTAATCCATAATTTAATGTCAGTAGCAATCTGATCATTTCTGCTTCTTCCAGTATGAAGTTTTCCTGCGGTGTCTCCGATAATTTCAGTTAACCGGGATTCCACCGCAGAATGAACATCTTCATATTCTGATATATCAGGTATCCAGCTTCCGTTTGAGTATTCACTCAGTATCCTCTCAAGGCCGGTTTTTATCTGGCTAAATTCATCAGCTGTAATAATACCAACCTTAGATAACATTTCAGCATGAGCAATACTTCCGGTGATATCTTCATTTATCAATGAAATATCAAAGCCGAGGGAGGAAGAAAAATTAAATGCTTCCTTATTCAACGACTTTTTAAATCTTCCTCCCCAGAGCATTAAGCTTTTTTCTCCTTCCCAAGAGATTTATTAACCTGTGTAAGGGTTTTATAAGGCAAACCGAATAATTTGATAAAGCCAACTGAAGCCTGATGATCAAAAGTATCATCAGTTGTATAAGTTGCAAGATCTTTCCTGTAAAGGCTGTAATCTGATTTTCTTGCAAGTGTTTTTATACTGCCTTTATAAAGTTCAAGCTTAACCTCACCGGTAATATTTTCCTGTGTAGCATCAACAAAAGAAGTAAGAGCGCTGAACAGGGGAGTAAACCATAAACCATCGTATATAAGGTTTGCATATTTAATTGCAACTTCCTGTTTGAATCTAAATGTATCTTTATCAAGAATCATTCTTTCGAGTTCAGAATGAGCCCAGTGAAGAATAACGGCAGAAGGAGCTTCATAAATTTCTCTTGACTTAATACCAACCACACGGTTTTCAATAAGGTCAAGCCTTCCAACGCCATGCTGTCCGCCAATTTCTCTTAATTTTGTTACCAGTTCAACAGCTTCGGTTTTTACACCATTCAGGCTGACCGGAACACCTTTTTCAAATCCTATGGTAATAACAGCGCCTTCTTCAGGAGCATCCTTAGGGTTAATAGTAACCTGGTATGCATCTTCCGGAGGAGCAGCCTGTGGATCTTCAAGAATACCGCATTCTGCTGAAATTCCCCAAAGGTTTTCATCGTTTGAATAAGGAGAAGATTTTGTTGCATTTACAGGGATATTATGTTTTTCTGCATAATCCATTTCTTCTTCACGGCTCTTAAATTCCCACTCTCTTAAAGGAGCGATAACTTTAAGTTCAGGTGCAAGTGTATTAACGCCAACCTCAAAACGAACCTGGTCATTACCTTTGCCTGTACATCCGTGTGAAACTGAATCAGCGCCTTCTTTTTCAGCAATATCAACAAGCATTTTAGCAAGCAAAGGGCGTCCGATAGCTGTAGCCATAGGATATAATCCTTCATAAAGTGCACCTGCTTTTAAAGCTTTCCAGACATAGTTTTTGATAAATTCTTCCCTGAGATCAAGAACATATGATTTTACTGCGCCGGTTTGTTTAGCTTTTTCTTCAACACCAACTATTTCTTTTCTTTGTCCAAGATCGCCTGTAGCAGTAATAATATCAGCATCATATTTTTCTTTTAACCATTTAACCATAATCGACGTATCAAGACCGCCGGAATATGCAACAACAATTTTTCTTTTAGCCAACCTGTTATCTCCTGGTTTATTTTAAACCGTTATGTTCGAACATCATTTTTTTAATTAATTCTACAATTGATGGGATATTCTTCGACGAGGCTGGTATAACCAGAACCGTATCATCGCCTCCTACAGTACCAAGAATATCCGGATTATTTAGCCTGTCAACATGGTGCGCAACGCCCTGGGCTCTTCCTGCAAGAGTCCTGATTACCACCATTGATTCATTATTGTGAACACTAAGAATTTCAAATCCAATAAGTTTTGAAATTTGTTTACCTGATTCGTGTGCATCAAGTATATATCGCGGGCCATAATCGGTTACTATTCTAACAACACCAAGCTCCGCAAAGTCGCGGCTTAAAGTTGCCTGTGTAACCTGGAGCCCTTCTGCATTAAGAAGTTTTACAAGATTTTCATGCGAGGTAATATTTCTATTGTTAAGAAGCTCTTTTATTCTGTTTAGTCTTCTTAGTTTTGCTGACATAACGCCCTCAATATTAAAAAAATATTTAATTTATATCTGCCAATGTAACCAGTTCCATCCATAAGGAAATATCCTGATAATTGTTATATCAGAGACCTGGCATTCATCATGCTACCTTAAGATTTAATGTATTGCCGTTAAGTGATTTAACAATGCATGTTCCGCTGTTTGAAAAACCTCTTACGTAGTTTCCGGGATCCGAACCAATCCATATTTTTTTAACACCCGTATCAAGCAGGGAAGAGCAGCTTTTTAACTTCGGGACCATTCCACCGGTTATTTGTTTGCTCTTAATGCCGTCTTTTATTTCTTCAGGTGTTAAAAACTCTTTTACTGAATCATTTATAATTACTCCGTCAACATCGGAAACGAAGAATACAGTGTCTGCTTTTACAGCGGCAGCAAGTACTTCAGTAAAAAGATCGGCGTTGACATTCATAAGGTTGCCGTCTTCATCAGAGCAGATGCTTGAAAAAACAGGGATAACTTTTTTTGCAAGTAATTCTTCAATCCAGCTAATACTGCCGGTAACTTCAGGTTTGCCAACAAACCCGATTTTTTTATCCATATATACAGCAGTGAAAGATTTTCTGTCGACACCGGAAGTACCAATTGCTTCAAGGTGAGAAGAATTAAGTTTTGCAACAAGCTGGGAGTTTATAAGGCCTCCCTGAACAGCAGAAACAACTTCCATCATTTCCGCAGTAGTGACACGATGCCCGTCCACAAAAACAGTCTCATGCCCAAGCTTATCAGCCCATTCAGTAATCATTTTTCCGGCTCCGTGTACCAGGATAATGCCGGTGAAACTTTTGTAAAGCTCAGCTATTAAACTTATCCATTTGTCTGATGAGGTAAAATCATCAACTGATTTTCCGCTAAGTTTAATAATTGCAATTTTAGATTTACCAGATATATTATCGTTTATCATTTTATACCTCAGGATCTGTAATCAGCGTTTATGCTGATATATTCTTCTGAAAAATCGCATGTCCACCATGTAGTGGATTCGCTTCCTGCACCCAGGTCAATATTTATTGTAAACTCTGATTTTGAAAGAATTGCAGAAGCAGCTTTTTCATCAAGAGAAAGTTTATATCCGGGTGATAAAATAGCAAGGTCGTTAAAATTAATTGAAACTTCGGCAGGATCAACGTCTGCGCCGCTCATCCCAATAGAACTGAGTATTCTGCCCCAGTTAGCATCAGCGCCATGCAGGGCAGTTTTTACAAGCGGTGAGTTAGAAATTGTTTTACCTACAAGGTCTGCATCCGCTTTGGTTTTAGCATTTTTAACGGCAAGTGTTACAAGTTTTGTAGCGCCTTCGCCGTCTGATACAATTGCTTTTGCCATATCTCTGCATACTGTTTCTAAAAGTTCATAAAAAATATCATATTCTTTTGAGTTGTCTTTAACTTGAATCCCTGAAGTGCCGTTAGCCATAACAATAACCATATCATTAGTGCTGGTTTCGCCATCGACAGAAATTTTATTAAATGTATTGCTTACGGCTTCAGACAAAGCTTTTTGCAAGAGCGCTTTTTCAATAATAATATCAGTTCCAATAAAGGCCAACATTGTTGCCATGTTAGGCATTATCATTCCGCTTCCTTTGGAAATACCGCCAACGGTTATCACTTTATCGTTAACAACACCTTCAACAGCAAAAGATTTAATTTTCTTATCTGTTGTTAATATAGCTTCGTTAGCTTCAATACCTCCATTATCTGAGAGCTCCGGAACTATCTGGTTAATGCCATGGATAAGAACATCCATAGGCAGCCTTTGCCCTATAACACCAGTTGAAGCAATAAGTACTTCCTGCTGAGCAATTCCAAGTTTTTCAGCACATACTTTCTGTGAAAGAATAGCATCTTCATGTCCCTGTTCACCTGTACATGCATTCGCGTTGCCTGAATTAACCAAAACTGCTTTTACTTTATTTCCATTCTTAATGATTTCCTGAGAAACAAGCAGGGGAGCGGCCTTAACTTTATTTAATGTAAAAGTACCTGCTGCTGTACATTCCTGTTCTGAAAAAATTAATGCAAGGTCCTTTTTCTTTTTCTTAATTCCGCTGTATAAACCTGCGGCTTTAAAACCTTTTACAGAGGTTATAGAACCATTTTTAATATACTGAAACATTTTTAACTCCTTTGCTGATTATACCCATTGTTTCATCCCATTTGTAAAGCTTGTTCAAATTCTGAATAGCCTGTCCGGATGCACCTTTAATAAGATTGTCAATTGCTGATGTAACAATTATTGTATTACCTTTTGCTGAGACATTTATATCACAGAAATTTGTATTAACAACCCATGTAAGTTTGGGAGGAACATTTCGCAATCTGACAAAAACAGATTGTTTGTAGTATTCAGCATACAACTCTCTTAAATCATCCTGGTTAACCTGTCTGTCAAGATGAATGAAAGAAGTCGAATAGATTCCTGTAGACACAGGAAGCAGATGAGTAACGAAAGAAAAAGAAGAAATAAAACCGTAGTGTTTAAGGGTTTGTAAAATTTCCGGGTAATGCCTGTGGCTGTTAACATTATAAGCGGCAACATTACCATCCATTTCAGCCATTAACAGCTCCTGTTTGGCAGATTTGCCTGCGCCACTGGTGCCGGAATACGCTGAAGTGCTTATTGTAATAATGTTTCCTGCATAATTTTTAACCACAGGGATAAGAGAAAGAGCTGCAGCAGTAGGATAGCATCCCGGGTTAGCTACAAGCCATGAACCGGAATAATCTGTATCTTTAACATCTGCGAGCCCGTAAATTTTGTTTTTTAAAAGTTGTTCTGATGTATGTTGAAGTTTATACCATTTTGTATATTCAACGGCATCATCAAGCCTGTAATCACCGCCAAGATCAATAACTATCTTGCCGGCTTCAATTAAACCAGGTACAACTTTTAATGCTTCACCGTGCGGTAAAGCGATAAAATATGCATCATGATTGAGAGAAAGATTATTTATACTGATAATAGTATCATCTTCAATCTGTCCCATCAATTCAGGAAATATACTTAAAATTGATTCTCCTGCAGTGGAAAATCCATATACTTTAAAATCTTTTATATTTTCATGGTCATAGCAAAAACTAACCAGCTTTTTACCTGTATAGCCGCTTCCACCTATGATTCCAACCGAAATCATACGATAAATCCTTTATAATGTTTGGTTATTAAGTAGAACAGAACAATATTATATAAAAAAGAATGTATTACCCCATAAGGGGGCGTGGAGCTGGAGCTGGTACAGAAACGGGACGAACTTCTGCTGAAGAATAGTTTGTTGTGGTAATATTTAGATAAATGTTTTTCATCTAACACGAACTTAATATATGTACTTTTATTTGTCAACATAATTTTTTATAACTTTACCAGATGTTATCATAATTAAGCATATCCGGAATAATCTTTGCATAAATATGCAGCCGGATGATCTATATGTCCGGCTTTATTACAATTCATTCTTAATTACATGAGTAATGCCATAATACCTTTTTGTACATGAAGCCTGTTTTCTGCTTCATCATATATTATGGAATTTGGAGAATCAGCAACTTCATTAACAACCTCCTCGCCTCTGTGTGCAGGCAGGCAGTGCATAAAGAAGTAATCATCCTTAGCTGCTTTTACCAATTCAGTATTTACCTGATAAGGAGCTAATTCTTTATTTCTTATTTCTCTTTCAGTTTCCCAGCCCATACTTGTCCATGCATCAGTATATACAACATCAGCATCTTTAACAGCTTCAAACTTATCTTCAGTTATTACAACTTTACTTCCAAAATACTTGGCACTGTTAACAGCCTGCTCAACAATAGTGCTGGAAGGCCCGTATTTTTTTGGAGCTGCAACATATATATCCATTCCAACCTTTGAACATCCGTGAAGCAGCGAATGGCATACATTGTTTCCATCACCTACATACGCAAGTTTTAAGCCCTGAAGCTTTCTTTTCTTTTCATAAATTGTGAATAAATCACACAGAATCTGGCAAGGGTGTTCATTGTCAGTAAGGCCGTTAATTACCGGGATTGAGCCAAAACGAGCAAAATCAATAGCATCTTGGTGAGCAAATGTACGTATTAAAATTCCATCAAGATAACGGGAAAGTACCTTGGCAGTATCTTCAATTGTTTCTTCGCGGTTTAACTGAAGGTCATTTGGGCCTAGATATAATGCAGTGCCGCCTAACTGATAGGTGCCAACTTCAAATGATACTCTTGTACGGGTTGAAGGTTTAGCGAATATCATTCCGAGTGTTTTTCCCCGGAGTAGAGTATGCTGTTCATTAGACTGGAGTTTTAATTTTAATGAAGCACTTAATTCAAATATCTGCCAAATTTCTTCCAGTGACAGGTCATTAATTGAAATTAAGCTCTTTCCCTTCATGTTTCTTGCCATTTATCTGCTCTTCTTAAAAAATGAATAAAAATGTAATTGAAAAATAGTATAATAATAATGCATTTACAATAAAAATATACAGTCAAATACGCAAAATATGTATAAATGCTTGGAATAATACTGATAAATGTATAATAATGCGCATGATTTTTTGAAAAAAGAGAATTTATGCAAAGTATAAATATGCACCCAGAGAAGTAAATATGCGGAAATAATTATGCGCCGAAAATAATAAGGATATATTTAGGTAACAGGTATTATTATTAAGGAAATGACAGAATTAGAATTAATCTTTTTTCCGAAATGCATAAAATTGCTGTTTTATATAATTAGCCGGGAATTTAAGATAGGAGAGGCCATAATATTGTGGCTTTTTATTACCCGGGAAATAAGCGGTTTTAAATAGCCAGTCCCAGACAGCAAGTTTTGTACTAAAATTTCTATTGAATGCATTTTTATCTTTATCTGCATGATGCCATCTGTGCATTTCAGGCCCATTTATAAAATACTGCAGTTTGCCTGAATGTACATTTATATTTGAATGAATATACATTCCCCAGGCTGCATCGATAGTGCCTTTTATTACAGCTACCCCGGGAGAAGCCCCCAGTAGAACAACAGGTGCAAATTCAATAGTTTGGTTTATTAGTATTTCAAGTACATGCGAACGTGAACCTGCGAGCCAGTCAACATCCTTAACGCTGTGATGAGCTTCATGTATACGCCAGAGAATTTTACTTGTATGCTGCAGGCGGTGAAACCAATAGATATAAAAATCATGTATAGCGAAGAAAAATGTTATCTGTAACCAGAGCGGGAAACTTCCAATCAGCTTATAACGTGAGAACCCGGTTTCAAAGTCAATATATTCAATGATACTTGTAATTATGTATCCCAATACAAAACTTTGAACAATGGTATACAGAACAAAATCATTAAAGAAACCTTCGCGGAAAAATTTCTGTCCCGGTGTATAAGGATATGACCTTTCCAAAAAGACAAAAAGCAGTGCTGTACAGATTGTTATAACTGTGCAGGTAAATTTTACGTCCATAACAATACGAAATCAGACTGCCTGAATGACCTGTAAGGGTGAACTTACTTTCCTGAGTTTTCTGCGCGAACTTATCTCACTTTCATATACTTTTTTAATTCCGTCACCAAGGGATTTTTCAATATCACGTATATTGGATACAAGCCTGATCAGTCCGACAATTTCAACTGAAGCAGCCTGATCAGTTCCCCACATAGCTCTGTCAAGAGTTATATGTCTTTCAACGAAACTTGCGCCAAGGGCAATAGCAGCCCAGGTAGGGGTTAGCCCTGTTTCGTGTCCTGAATAACCGATTGGTATTTCCGGGTATTTTTTTAGTAAAGTATTTATCACCTGCAGATTTAGTTCCTCAGGTTTACACGGATAAGCAGATGTAGAATGAGCTATAAGAAGATTCTCTTTACCCAGAACATTTATTGCTCCATCTATTTCTTCATCAGTTGACATGCCCGTAGACATAATAATTGGTTTGTTCAGAGTTTTGTGTTTGAGCAATAAATCTGAATCAGTAATTGAGGCAGAAGCTATTTTGTAAACGACAGGATTAAATTGTTCTATAAAGTCAACAGAGTTCTCATCCCAGCATGAAGCAAACCAGTCTATCTTTTTCTGTTCGCAGTAATTAACAATTTCTTCAAACTGCTGTTTGGTAAATTCAATTTTATGCCTGTATTGGATGTAAGTCATTCTGCCCCATGGAGTATCACGCTCAACATCCCACTGGTCTCTTGGTACACAAAGTTCAGGTGTCCTTTTTTGAAATTTAACAGCATCACAACCGGCAAAGACTGCACCATCAATCATTTTTTTAGCAATTTCAACAGAACCATTATGGTTTATACCTATTTCAGCAATTACATAAACAGGCTCGTTATCTCCAACATACCTGCAGCCAATTTTAACTTTGCGGTTGTTCATGTTTGTTATCCTCAGATATTTATAAAATAAATCCCTTTTGCAATGTGATTATTAATTCAGCAAACTCTCTAAAAGCACCGTTGCCGCCATTATGTTCACATACATAATCTACAATACTTTTTACCTCTATCATTGCATCTCCGGGAGAAGCTGTTAAGCCGACAAGTTTCATTATTCCAATATCATTAACATCGTCTCCAATATAGGCAATGTTTTCTGCTTTCAGATTATTCTTCCTAAGAATCTCACCTAATAGAATATCCTTTTCTTTTGCACCAAGATATAGTTCAGTTATTTTAAGTTTTTCAGCTCTTTTTTTTACAGAACCTGAAAATTCACCGGTTATAATTCCTGTCTCAATACTTAACAGATTCCGCAGCCTTTCAACACCCATTCCATCACGTATTGAAAACCTTTTTAGCTCTTCGCCATTCTCTGAGTAGTAAACACCGGTATCAGTAAGAACCCCATCATTATCAGTAAGAACCATTTTAATATTTTTTACTTTTTCAATAAAACGGGAATTGCTTTCACTAAATTTATTATCCATTACCATATTGTAAATCCTCCGTCGACGATTAAGTTAGCGCCAGTCATGTATGAAGAAGCATCACTGGCAAGAAAAATCAGGGCTCCCTTATAGTCAGAAGGCTTAGCCATTCTGCCAAGAGGAGTTTTTTTTGAATAGTTTAAAATAAAGAATTCATCCTGATGATTCTCAACTCCGCCCGGAGAAAGTGTATTTACTCTGACTCCATTTTTACCCCAGTAGGCAGCAAGAAATCTTGTGAAAGAAATAACGGCTCCTTTTGTTACCGGGTAAGAAGCAGATTTATAAAATTTCTGAGTGCCGTTTTCATCAATATAGAGTGCCTGGTCAGGCGCAACAACACCGTAAGTAGAAGCAATGTTAATTATACTTCCATAGTTTCGCGATGCCATTCCTGTGCCAATAACCTGGCAGCAGTTAAACATACCTGTTATATTTACATCAATAGACCTTTTCCATAGTTCTACAGGGTAATTTTCAAATTTACTTTGTTCAGAAGCAAGGGCAGGGGATTCAAACATGTCATTTATTGCTGCATTATTTACCAGGATATCAATCTGCCCAAATACTGATTCAGATTCTTTACATAATTGTTTTACGCTGTCCTGTTCAGTAATATCAGCAGAAATCCCAATTGTATTTGGGCCAAGTTCGGAGGCAAACTCAATACATTTATCTTCATCCAAATCGCAAACAATAACATTGGCGCCGGAATCACTTAATGCATGGCAGTGCTGCCTGCCAATAAGTCCTAATGCACCGGTAACCAGTGCTGTTTTATTTTCAAGAGAAAAAAGGGAAGAAGTCATTTCTAAAATTAAATCCAGTTATTAGACAAGGTCATCAAATACTTTTACGACTTTTTTAGGTTTCATGTTAAAGTTACTTGTTTTTCTGAATACAGGTTCAACCGGTTTACCGCGAAGGTATGCCCCTACATTTTGTTCTGAGACAGCCTGCTTAAGTATAGGTAATACCTGCTTGTAAGCTGATAATATGTAATCTACATCTTCATTTGAATGAGAGTAACTCATGTTATGAAAACTGCTCCATAAAACACCTCTTTTAATAAGCTCCTGCTGAACAAGAGATTTCATTTCAAGGTTATCACATCCACATTTACTGCCATCAAACTGCACCATAGTCCTGCAATTGAAACCAATACATTTAGTATAGTCCATATTTAAATCTGAGGCTATTGAGTTATATCCATCCTTTATTTTTTTACCCTGTGCAGCAAGGTATTCGGGTACATTATTTTTCAAGATGAAATTTATAGTTGCTTTTGCAGCGGCAAGAGAAAGAGTTTCGCCGCCAAAGGTTGTATAAAAGAATACATCTTTTTCAAGAAGATGCATAATATCTTTTTTACCGGTAAGTATTGAAATGGGCATACCGTTGGCAACGGCTTTGGAAAAACAGGTGAGATCAGCATCAACTCCAAAATACTCCTGTGCGCCGCCGGGAGAAATTCTGAAACCAGTCCACATTTCGTCAAAAATAAGCAGTGTATCATTTAATGTGCAAAGATGGCGTAACTGCTGCAGAAATTGCATTTGAGGTTCATCAACAACAAATGGTTCAAGGATTACACAAGCAGTATCCCTGTCTATTGAGTCAGCTATTGACTGAATATCATTATAATTAAATGTATAAGTAAGATTCTGAACAGGCTGAGGAATACCTTTATTCCTGTCAGTAACAGAAATGTACCAGTCATGCCATCCGTGATAGCCGCAGCAAAGAACTTTTTCTCTGCCTGTATAAGCGCGGGCAAGCCTTATTGCTGCAGAAGTTACATCAGCACCTGTTTTACTGAACCTGACAGATTCAGCATTTGGTATGATACTGTTGATAAGTTCTGCAACTTCAACTTCGAGCGGATGCATTAGAGAAAAAGTTATGCCGCTGGTAAGTTGTTCTTTAATAGCATTATCAACGTCATCAAATGCATATCCGAGGGAAATTGGGCCAACTCCCATTGTCATATCGATGTATTCATTTCCATCAACATCCCAGACATGAGAGCCTTTGCCTTTCTGCAGATAAACCGGGGCAACTCCTTTTACATATTGTGAAGGCCCTTTCGCCAGAGTTTGAGTTACAGAAGGGATGAGATTCATTGCCCTGTCATATAAGCCTTGTGAATTAGCAATTGAAGGATAACCACTATTAAGATCAACTGAATTTGCCATAATAAACTACCTGCCGTGTGTTAATTCGTATTTTGAATTCTTTAATTCCTGAAATTTTACCAAAGATTTATTTGCCAGTGCCTTTCCTGTATAACCTTCATATTCAAGTACAGAGGCAAGCAGGGAAGGCTTAAACCATTTAGAGAGGGCAACGGGCATTATCTCAGCCTGTATATGATTTTGAATAAGCGTTTCGCAAATAACAGAGTATAACCCGCCTGTAATTAAATGATCTTCAACCGGAACAATGAGGGTAGATTCCTTAGCTGCCTGAATAATGGCATTAGAATCAAATGGTTTTAGTGTTCTCATATTTATTACGCCGGTTGAAATACCTTCAGAACGGAGTATATCTGCTGCTGCAATCACTTCTTTTAATAAAAAACCATAAGTGAGAAATGTTATATCTGTACCGGTGGATAGCTTTTCTGCCTTTCCTATCTCAAACTCAGTGTGTTTAACAGAAGCGGACATATTATTATATCTTATATACCAGGGGTGGGAGTCGTTAATAACTGCCGGCATGCCCTGTATAAGTTCTTCTTCATCAGAAGGGCAAAAAATATTCATTCCCGGAATGCCTCTCATTAGTGCTATATCTTCTATTGCCTGGTGAGTCGGGCCATTTGCTTCAGATAAAAATCCGGCAACTGCACCAACAAGTTTAACAGGTAAGCCGGAAATACCAATATCAGTTCTTATAAATTCAAATGCACGCATTGTTAAAAAAGTCGATAATGCATGAAGTACAGGTATTCTGCCGCGTAATGCAAGCCCGGCAGACATTCCCACCATGGTCTGCTCAGCAATTCCTGTATCAATAAACCTGTCTTTTATCTTAGAAGGAAGATTTCTGATAGCTGCGCGGTTTTCAGCAGTCATAATAATAAGTTTATCGTTTTCTTCAGCCAGTTTTAATAATAATTCTTCGTAATTCATTATCTCACCCACAAGCTTTCTGATTTAAGTTCTGTTTTATGTTGAGTTCTCAATTCTTCAATTAGTTTATCAACTTCGTCATGAGAAAAATTACAGAACCACCTGTCTGCACGGGCTTCAATGCTGGGTAAACCTTTACCCCTTATTGTATCAATTATAATAACACTGGGTGAGTTTTTATGAATTGGAATATTGGAAAAAGATTTATCCAGGTCTTCAAAATCATGGCCGTTGCATGTTTCAACATACCATCCGAAAGATTCAAATTTTCGTTCAAGAGGTTCAATGGGAATAAGGTCTTCTGTCTTTAAATTTGCCTGAAACTGGTTTCTGTCAACAACAGCCACAAGATTATCAAGTTTATAAGCAGATGCCACAAGGCAAGCTTCCCATATTGAGCCTTCATTAAGTTCACCATCTCCCAGTACAATAACTACTTTATTTGACTGTTTTTTTATTTTGCATTCAACTGCAACCCCGGAAGCCACTGATAATAAATGGCCAAGAGAGCCTGAATGAAATTCTATACCCGGAATATTTACGTTTGGGTGCCAGTATAAATAATCGTTGGTTTTAAGGTGATTTTTTAACCTGTCTTTTTCAATAAAACCGGCTTCTGCCAGTGTACCGTACAATGCGGGTACATCATGGCCTTTGGAGAGGAATAGATAATCCCTTTCAGGATCTTTAAGATTATCTTTATTTATATTTAAATAATTAAAATAAAGGTAGACAAGGAGGTCAGTGCATGAAAGAGATGCTCCTGTAAAGCATCCTCCGTCAGTTGACATCCTGATAATATGTTCTCTGACTCGCAGAGAAACATCTTCAAGTTCAATTATACTTTTCATATAAACCTGGTTTGAGTAGAATTAATAGTATTTAAATCGTTTAGATGATTTCTGTACCAATTGACTCCGTTATATTTTGAATTTATATGCATCAATTCAGGTTTGGAATCAAGTAATGCCAGAATATCATACATGTTAAATTCGGGATTTATATGATATAATTCATCATAAATTCTTTTGATAAAGAAATAATCATCTTCATAGTCAATTGTCCATCTGTGCGTCATTGAATAATCCCAGCCGGTTTCCCAGGTTATATTGCCAATATCAAATATTTCAGGATTATCCCATATATATGGGGTTGTGTGTTCACGTTCATGATTTTTTCTTGCATATTTCCATGCTGTAGTAAGGGCTTCCATAGAAACAGCTTCTACATCATTTCCATCCGGATAAGTTGCCGGATGAAGGTTACTGACAAACTGGTAACTATCCTGATTTTCTATATAGTATTTAAGCACTTTAGTAATAACAGCAGGATCAATAAGAGGGCAGTCTGAAGGTATTTTTATAACCACATCTGCATCATATTTTAAACCAGTTCTGTAGTGCCTGTCCAGCAGATCAAGTGGATGCCCCCTGAAAACATTTATATTATTGTTTCTGCATAGTTCATATATTGGATTATCTGAAACGTCAGTTGATGTGGCAACAACAATACAACCCGATAATTTAGAATATCTGACTCTTTCAACCATTCGTAACAGGAGAGGCTGTCCTGCAAGAGACATCATTACTTTGTAAGGCAGTCTGCTGGAATTCATTCTTGCCTGTATTACGGTAACTATATTGATAACCGATTTCATAATGCAAACCCGGGTTTAGCATAATTGCCATTGGTGACTACATTAGATATAAATCTTGTTTTGTTACCTGTCTTATAAGGTGCTGATTTATTTGTAAAGTAAAGTTTAATTTTCCCTGAGTTAATCATGTCTTCTGCAACAGCAGCAATATTCATTGCTGACGTTCCGCCATTCTGCAAGGGCATAAGTTTTTTTAACTCGGCTAAATTAAACTCCGAGTAGACTTCTTTGTTAAGGGCAAGCCCAACATAAACGACAGTTGAAAATCTTGTAATGAGCACATCGCAATTTGCTATCATTTGCTCTACACTCTGGTCATTATAAACAAGTGCACCGGGAGCATATTGGTTTATCTCTCTAGTTGCTCGTTCAAAGTTTTCATTTGGATGCAGCTTAAATATTAATTGACGCCCGGCAGAAATACTAACTGCCCGTTCTATGAATTTTCTTCTGTTTTCATATTTGAATGTTTCCCGTGAATCTGAAGTGGCAACAAGGACAAAATTTTTATGAGGGAAAGTGTTGTCATAGTATTCGATACAATTATCAAAATTTGGTATTCCTGTAACAACAATTTTTGCCGGGTCAACTCCTTTATTAATGAAATGCTGTCTGTATCCTTCGGATGCGACACAAAACTTATTATATAAATTAGAAAGTCCGGTTGTAGATGTACTTGCTATCCAGCGCGGCAGCCCAAAATATTTTACAATATAATAGGCAAGGTTTTCCGGATCTGTCATTCCTTCCTGTACAAGTATTACTTTTTTATTGCGGATATTTTTAGGCATAATCAGGTCGCTGCAGGTAATTACAAGGTCATAATTTCCTGAAAGCCCATTTAAATCAATATTTAGATTATTCTGCTGGAGGTACTCCAGGGTTTTATGCCTGAATTGCCCGCCCAAAATGCTAAAATTCAACAAAGACGTTTTTGCGAGAGAGCCTATTATTCCATGACTGTAATAAGGAGTAAAATAACAGTTATAATGAGCAAGGTATTCAGAAATCTTGTGCATCATTATTGTCTGATTTCTTGAGCCGCAGATAAAAAGAATATTTTTCAGCATAACAATTAAATTTTGTGATGTGAAATTATCCGTTTATTGTTATGTTAATGTTAAATGAATATTATAGAATTATTATATAATATTAATAAAGGCATAAAAGAACTTAATTAGTTTAGGGGGATTTGAAAGGTTTAATTAAGTCCTTTCGTTTATGAAATTGCTTAAATTTATATTCACAAATAAATGGTAAGGGGTATGAATACTATCAAGCCAAAAAAACTGGAAAAAGGAGACATTGTCGGAATTATTTCACCTGCATCTTCACCTGATGATCTTAGTTTAATAGAAAAGGGTGCCGCATATATTGAAAAATGCGGTTACAGGGTAATGATTGGGAAAAATACTGATAAGTATAAGGGATACCTTGCTGGTTCAGATAAAGAAAGAGCAGATGACCTGATGTATATGTTTGATAACAGGGAAGTAAAAGCGATTTTCTGCACAAGAGGTGGATATGGTACTCCAAGATTACTTGATAAGATTGACTACAATGTTATAAAGAAAAATCCTAAAATATTTGTCGGGTACAGTGACATTACTGCACTGCAAATGGCTATTCTAAAAAAAACAGGACTTATAACATTTTCTGGGCCAATGGTTGTCTCTGATTTTTCCCGTGACATTGATCCGTATGCAGAAGAAACTTTCTGGAGAATAATTACCAGTAATAAAAAATATGGCAAAATTAATCTGCCGGAAGGAAAAAAATTAACAGGCATAACAAAGGGATCTGCCAGCGGGAAAATTATTGGAGGAAATCTTGCATTGATAACTTCAGTTGCCGGCACAGGTTATCTGCCAGTGTTTAAAGATTCTGTCTTATTTCTTGAAGAAATATGTGAACCGCCTTACAGGGTTGACAGAATGCTTAATCAGTTAAGACTAATGAATGTCTTTGAGGAAGTTAAGGGAATAATTCTTGGAGCTTTTACTGAATGTAATGAAGTTAATCCTGAAAAAAGAACATTAACTCTTGGTGAAGTGATTCATGATTATCTTGCCGGCCTGAAAATACCAGTAATTTATAATTTTCCTAACGGACATATAAAAAGTAAAATTACAATTCCTTATGGTATAGACATTACTATAAATGCTTCCCGGAGCACAGCGGAATATATGGAGAGTGCTGTTATATAGAATCTTTTGTAGTATTCTCCCGGTGAATAAAAGTGAAATAGTTTAATTGATTAAAGTATTTCAGGGCTGCTTGCGCTTGATCAGTGGAAGGAAATATACCAAAGAAACTCGAACCGCTTCCCGACATTAGCGCAAAATCAGCTCCATAAAAATATAATTTATCCTTAATATTTTTTAGTTCAGGATAATGTTCCAAACAAATTGTTTCAAAATCATTTAATATACCGGATTTTAAGCTTTTTATATCATGGTTTTCTTTAAGCAATTCAAACAACCCTGTGGGCCATTTACCGGGGATGATATTTTGGAATGCCCATTTTGTGGATATATGAATACCCGGATTTACTATTAGGACAGGGGAGGGTATCTTAAAATCTACCGGAGTTAAAATTTCACCCCGGGAGGAAGCCAATGCCGGTGTACTCCTTATAAAAAAGGGAACATCTGAGCCCAGTTCAAGTGCCAGTGAAATCAGCCTGTCTTCTGTAAGGCTAAGCAAATAAGAATTGTTAAGCGCTTTCAAAATTGCTGCACCGTCTGAGCTTCCGCCGCCAAGCCCGGCACCGACAGGTATAATCTTTTCTAAATGAATCGCTACATTTATCTTTTTACCGGATTCTCTTTCAAGGAGTCTGACAGCCTTCAAGATTATATTATCATTTTCAGAAGCCAGGAAATCAGAGTCTGTACTGAATTTTAAAGAATCTGCGGGTTTAATAAATATATTATCAAATAGATTTACAGGGTAAAAAAGGGTTTCCAGGTTATGGTAACCATCTTCACGCTTGTTAATAATGTTAAGGCCAATATTAATTTTAGCCGGAGCTTTAATTACAATTTCGTTCATCAATAACTTTTTTAATTTGTTTAATATATAATGGCGAAGAACCGCAGCATGCACCAATAAATGATGGTTTATACTGCATCAGCTTTTTAATAAAATTAGCATATCCTTCCGGAGAAATACCGCAAGACAGTACAGTATCTGTAACAGCGCCTGAACCGCAATTAAGATAAGTACCCCAGTTAAATGATAGTTTAATCTGGTGCAAAAATCTTTCAAAGTGTTCCGGCTTAATACAGTTAAAACTTAATGCCAGGGGATTGTATTTAAGGACATAATTAACTGCATCCTTTACTTTTTCACCTGAAAGCAGATGCAGATCATCTGTAAAATAAATGCTCATAATATAAGGGATATTCTTTCCCGAACAATACTTACATACAATATCTATTTCGTCCATGTGGCTGAAAGTCTCATTTAGTATTATATGCGCACCTGATTTCACCAGGTTATTAATATGTTGTATATGGTTCTTTTGCAGTTCTGTTTCAGTAAGAAATCTTTCCTTTTGGTAGCAGTCTTCTGCAGGAGGATTAGAGCCTGCTATAATAACAGGAGTGTTTTTAACAGCTTTATAAGCTATATCCAAAGCAGCTTTGCAATACTCTTTTGAGTTAGCAAATCTTTTACTGCTAAAGGCAGCCGGGTTAGTCCTGAAAGTATTTGTTGTTATAATATCAGCGCCGGAACCAATATATGCTTTATGCAGTTTCAACACTTCAGTTGAAGCAGAAATATTCAGGTATGACATCCACAGGGAATCATCACTTTTAAATTTTGACTGCAGCAAACTGCCCATAGCTCCGTCAAGGATTAAAGGGCGGCCTGTCCTTCTGGCAATTGAAAATATATCCGGGATATTATTCAAATCAAACTCATTATTATACCGGAAATTTATTGAATTTATAGAATTTTTGGAATGATAATATTGGTTAATGGCTTCTATTTTTATTTATTTTGAATACAAATTATTTCCAGGATAAGAGGCCTGATGGATAAGTTAAAAATATTTCAGTTTAGTTTTGGCGATGGTTATGCGGGCAGTGCAAAAGTTGCTATACTGAGCTCGAAACTTCTGGCTGAAAAGGGGCATACTGTAACTTTATTTGCTTCTGAAAACTCACTTACAGAAAAAAGGGCAAAAGACTACGGGATTAACGTTGTTGCTCTTGATTCATCATTGGAGTTTAAGCAGCTTATCCGGCCAATAATTGAAGTATTTGAACAGGAAAAACCTGGATTTGTTATTACTCACCATTCACTTGACCGGAAAATTGGGTTTAAATTAAAATCAAACTTCGGAAAAGTGTTTTATAATATTGGTTACAGGCATAATATTTCAAAGTCATTTCCTGTAATTGGCCCCCTTATGTATAACTGGTATTATGATGCACTGATTGCATGCAGCGGTGGTGTAGCTGAAAGCCTTATAAAATCAGGCATCAAAAAGAATAAAGTTAAAACTATTTATAATGGCATATCAGTTCCTGATAACCTGTTGCAGATAACCGGTGATAAAATTAAAGCAGAACTTAAAATAAATGATAAAATAGTCCTGGGACTTTCAACTTGGTTTCACAAAGAAAGAAAAGGTTTTGATATCCTGTTTAACGCATTTTCAGGTTTGGATGAGCGCTATTTGCTTTTATTAGTTGGCATACCTGAAGCAGGTAAAGGGGAGGTAATAAAATTTGCTGCGGAATATGGAATAAAGGCGGAACGACTGGTAATGCCCGGATATGTTGAAAATATCTGGGAATATTATAAAGCTATGGATGTTTTTCTGCTTCCATCGCGGTCAGAGGGTTTTTCTCTGGCCCTGCTTGAAGCAGGCGCGGCAGGCCTGCCATTGATTGTCTCGGATATACCAGGGAATAATGAGTTTGTTAAACATGGCATAAATGGCTTAATGTTTAACATAAATGAACCGGAAATGCTGCGTGAATATATATCAGAATTATCTGGTGATGCTAATCTGGCAGTAAAACTTGCTGCACAGGCGAATAAGGATGTTATGAATAATTTTCTTATATCACATTATGCTGATAACCTGGAAGAATATCTTTTATCATTAAAAAAATAAATATGATATTTCAATTCTGCCTGTTTAATATTTCTTCGATTTTTAACATAACTTTATCTACCGGGAGTTCTTTCATACACTCATGGTTATATGGGCATTCAAGATGATTGCACTCTATGCAGAATAAATCATCTTTACGTATCCATGCTTCGCTGTGAGGATATGGATATGCAGTAAAAGGGCTTGTCGGGCCGAAAACTCCAAGTGTTTTTTTGCCAAGGGCAGCAGCAAGATGCATTGGCCCTGAATCATTTGCCACAATGAAATCACAGTTGTTTATTAATGCAGTTAATGAGTCGAGCGTGTTTCTGTGAGCATGAGTTACAAGATCAGGAAGATTCTCTTTTATTTGCCTGCCGTCTTCTTCATCTCCAGGGCCGGTTATTACAAGAATAGAAGCATTATATTTCTTTTCTATTGCAATGCAAATTTCAACCCACTTTTGCCAGTCACATCTTTTTGAAGCCCAGCCACCGGCAGGGACTATTCCATACAGCTTTTTATTATCGGGGAAATTATTCTTAATAAAATCTCTGGCCTTTAGATTCTCTTCCGGGTCAGCATAATAATGGATACGTTTGGATAATATCGGAATATCAAGCGCTTTAAGCAGCTCAAGATTATGATCTGCAATATGATGAGAGCCGCGTTCAGAAGTCCCTTTAATATTATATGCATAACTTCGGCCGCGATATCCAAAACCGACACGATATTTAATTCCTGAAAGAAAAGTTATTTGTGCAGTACGAGGATTTGACCAGAGATCAAGTACCATATCGTATTTTTCTTTTCTTACCCTCCATGCAACTTTGGGGGTAAATTCTGTACGCCCCATATGAATTACTTTATTAACTATAGGATTATTATTAAATGCCGGGGCTGCAAAAGGTTCCGTCATATAATCAATTGAAGCAGCAGGGAAGTATGCTTTTAGACTGTCAAGAATTATTGTTGACAGAATTATATCGCCAATTCCCCTTGGTTTAATACAAAGTATTTTTTTTATTTCTTTTTTCTTAACTAACATAATTACCGGAAGTATTAAGAATATCTATCCTAAAATTAAACATTGTATTAATGAGCATCCAGCCAGTTCTCACCTGTACCTGTTTCTGCCACAATAGGAACATCCATGGGCAGGGCAGTTTCCATCAGTTCTTTTATAAGCGGGGTGAGTTCATTAATTTCATCTTTATGCGCATCAAATAATAATTCATCATGTACCTGCAGCACCATTTTAGAGCGGAAATTATTTTTCTTCAGAGCTTTATGAATATTAATCATTGCAAGTTTTATCATGTCAGCAGCGGTACCCTGGATAGGCATATTTATAGAAACTCTTTCCTCGAACTGCCTTACAACCCTGTTGCTGCTGTTTATGTTACGGAGTATTCTGCGCCTTCCCAGAATTGTCTCCGCATAACCCTTTTCCTGCGCTTTGGCAATGCTGTCGTCCATAAAGAATTTAACACGCTTAAAGGTATTAAAATAAGTCTCTATAATCTCTTTTGCATGATATTGAGTAATCCCCAGTCTTGTCTTTAATCCAAATGGGCCAATACCATAAAGAATACCAAAATTAACTTCTTTGGCTCTTCTTCTCATCTCAGGAGTAACCTCTTCCGGTGGAACCATAAAAACCAGCGATGCAGTACTGCGGTGAATATCCTCATTTCTTTTAAAAGCGTTAACAAGCGCTTCATCACCGCATATTGCCGCCATAATTCTAAGCTCAATCTGGCTGTAATCTGCACTAAGTATAATATGGTTTTTATCTGCCGGAACAAAAGCCTTTCTGATTTCTTTGCCAAGTTCGGTCCTTATTGGAATATTCTGCAGATTTGGGTCAACGCTTGAAAGCCTGCCCGTAGATGCTGTTGTCTGACTGAAACTTGTATGAATACGCCCGGTTACGGGATTAATCAGGTTAGGCAGAGAATCAGTATATGTTGATTTTAATTTTGCCACCTGCCTGTAATCAAGAATCAGTTCAATAATTTCATGCTCGCCTTTAAGCGTTTCAAGAGACTTGGCGTCGGTTGAATAACCGGTTTTAGTCTTTTTACCGGTTTTTAGTCCCAGTTTTTCAAACAATATACGCTGAAGCTGTATTGGTGAATTAATATTGAACTCTTCACCGCAACTATTGTAAATACTCTTTGTGTAATCATCAAGTTTAATTTGCAGTTCAGCGCTTAAAGATTTGAGAACCTCCACATCAATTCTTATTCCTGTTCTTTCCATGTCTTCAAGTACAGGAACAAGCGGAAATTCAATATCGTAAGCTATTTTGTTTAGATTAAGTTTGTCCAGTTCTGATTTAAGCACATCATATAACTTGTATGTAACATCTGCATCTTCGCTTGAATACCTGCTTATTTCTTCGAGGTCAACTTCCATTATTTTTGAGGCATCTTTTTTTGCGCCAATCAGATTTGAAAGCGGTATTGGCTGATAACCAAGATATTTCTGAGATAAATCATCCATGCCGTGTTTTTGGTCAGGATCTAATACATAGCTTGCGAGCATCGTATCAAAGTAAAAATTCTCAACCTCTATTCCATAATTGCGAAGTACAGAAATATCAAACTTGCCATTCTGACAGACTTTTTTAATCTTTTTATTTTCAAAAACCGGCTTAAATACCTCAACAAATTCTTTAATAGTTAGCCTGTCATTATATTTGCTGAACAAGTCCTTCTGAACTTCAAAGGGGTTTATTGCAACATAATAGCCTTCATTCGGCTTTGTGGAAAATGAAACTCCTGCTATATTTAATTCATAAAATTTTAGGCCATCGGTTTCAGTATCGTATACAAATAATTCCTGTTCCTGCAGTTTATCTGCCAGCAATTTAGCGTCATTATAAGAAGTAATTAACTGATACTGCACTTTGGAGCTGTCATACGATGTTATTTCCTGTATTTCTTCAGATAAGTGTTCTTCGGTATTTGTTTTTATCTCAGCATTTGCAGTAGAAGGTCCTTCCTGTAGATTTTGATTATGGTAAAATGAAAGCAGCTTGCTGTAAAACGTTTTAAATTCCAGTTCAACAAAAATATCCTGTAGCGTAGTAAAATCAGGACGCTGCAGTTTTGTCTGTTCAAAATTAAATTCAAGCGGTACAAGGCAATGTATAGTAGCCAGTTCTTTTGATAGAAATGCTTTATCTTTTCCTTCAACAAGCTTTTTCTTAATTCCAGCCTTTTCAATGGCATCAATATGCTCATAGATTCCTTCAACGGAACCATACTGTTGAATAAGCGGAGTGGCTGACTTGGGCCCTATACCGGCAACTCCGGGAATGTTATCCGATGCATCCCCGGTTAATGCAAGATAGTCAATCATTTGTTTCGGTTCAAAGCCAAACTCATCTCTGACCTTTTGAACATCATAAATGACATTTTCATCTCCTGCTTTTCCACCGGGACGAATTATTTTTACATTATCTGTAACAAGCTGGTTGTAGTCTTTATCAGGAGTAATTACGTAACATTCATAACCTTCTTTTTCTGCTTTACAGACAGCAGTGCCAATTATATCATCAGCCTCATATCTTTCAAGAATATAAGACTTAATATTCATAACATTTACAATCTGTTTTATCCTGTCAATCTGGGGGCGCATATCATCAGGCATTTCTGCACGGTTACCCTTATAATCTGCATATTGTTCATGCCTGAATGTTTTTCCATGCGAATCAAAAGCTACTGCTACATAATCTGGTTTTGTATCTTCCAGTATCTTTATAAGCTGGTTAATAAAACCAAATACTGCTGAACTGGGTTCACCTTTGGAAGTAATAAGCGGCCTTGTTATAAATGCAAAATAGGCTTTATACGCCAGTGCCATTGCATCAATTATTACGAATTTTTTACTCATAAAATCCTGCGTTAAAAAAAACAAATATAGGACATTAAAGATAATATCTTAACATTATACAAAATAATAAATTATTTATTGGAATATTATTGAGGAATTTTGTCTTTCTTTTGCTTCAACTTCCAATAGTAATAAACAGGCAGGCCTGCTGCAATAAGTAAAGTTCCCATTGCTGCATCTTCAGAATCAGAAAAAACACTGTTTATGAGAAAGAAAAAAGAAAAAACCACAAATAATAATGTGGTATATGGATGTCCCCATACTTTATAGGGGCGGGGCTTGTCAGGCATTTTCTTCCTGAGGATAAATACTCCGAAAGCTCCGAGCATATAAAACAGCCATGAAGCAAAAATAACATAATCAGTTATTGTGTCAAAAGTACCTGAAAGGACTAAAACACAAGACCAAAGGCCCTGTACAACAAGAGATATATGTGGAGTGCCAAAACGCGGATGAATTTTCCCCATATTTTTAAAAAAGAGTCCATCACGAGCCATTGCAAAATGAACTCTTGCAGTTGAAAGAAGACTGCCGTTAAGTGCACCAAATGCTGAAATTATTACAGATATTGAAATAATTGCAGCACCTGCAGACCCAAAAATCTTACCTGCAGCATCTGCAGCAACAAGTTTTGATTTAGCCATTTCACTTACTGGCAGAATGTATAAGTAAGCAATATTTATCAGTACATAAACAACAATAACAATCAAAGTGCCGAAAAGGAGTCCAAGCGGTACGTTTCGCGAAGGATTTTTTACTTCACCCGAGACAAAGGTAACATTATTCCATCCATCATAAGCCCAAAAAGCGCCTGCAAGAGCAAGGCCTATTACCGAAATAAAACTCTGATTCATTACCGGCATATTTTGAAAGCCGTTATAAATATTACCTATATTCCCTGAGCCAAATGCCAGTAAAAGGAATGATAACAAAATTATGCTGCCTATTTTTATAAATGTAACCAGAGTCTGCACAAATCCACCAAAAATAATTCCGGCATAATTAACTGCAGTGAGAAAAAGTATGCTTATAATGGCTATAGCTTTAGGGCCAAATTCAAAGAAAGGATGAATTTCTCCTACTAAAGGTATGTTAAAATGAAATGCTATCCATTCCGGAGGAAGATGAGGAAAATTTAAAAAGTAACCAGTATATTCACCGAAAACGTAAGCAATGGCAGCCTGACTGCCAGTTTGAATTACAGCAAAAACTGCCCACCCATAAATAAAGGCAAGAAAATCCCCATACATGTGTCTGAAATAAACATACTGCCCGCCGGTTGAATCAATCATCCCGGCAACTTCGGCATTTGCCAGAGCTCCAATAAAGGTTATGAGCCCAGCAGCAATCCACACAATAAGAAGCAGTTCCGGCGAAAGCAGCTGGCCTGCCATAGTAGCAGGTTTTCTAAATATCCCTGAACCTATCATCGAACCTGCAACCAGCATTATTGCAGATGTTAACCCAAGTCCGCGTACAAGTTCTGTTTTATGTGTGTGTTTTTTCATTTAGAGAGGATAAAGTAATAATAAAGACGGGTATAAACTTATAATTATTCGGAAAATGAACAAATTGCTTGTTAGGCTAATTCCATAATTATTGATATTTTAATTGTTTGTTTTGAAGATAGTTATGATTATAACAAAATATTGCATAAAAATACGGACTATAATAAGCAGCCTTTTGCTGTTTGCGGCATTATTAAATCTTAATGTTCGTCCGGGTAATAATATTAATGAGATTGCTCCAAAGAATGAAACACCTCAGTATGCAATATTAAGTTCAGCCCAGGTTATACCAATTTTTAATCTGAAGTCAGACAAAAAATGTTTGTCTGACCTGGAAATATTGTTTTCCGGAATTAAAAACTCAGATGAGATTGCCATAATCAGGTTAAAGAGTTTTACTGCATTTTTATGCCGCAAACTAAATGCTGAACAAAAGCTTTATCCCTTCCTTTCAGTTTATTTTGCCACTGGCACGTGATAAGGGTGTATTATATCGTTTAATAAATAATACATCTTAAACAAGAAAGGGATTACTATGTCTGATAACACAGAAAAGAAAACAAGTAATGTGGCTTTTTATGCTTTTATAGGTATAATAAGCGTATCATTTATTGGCATTATTTTATACTTATTATATTCAGTCTTCTTCGGTTAATAAACCAAAATTGCTCCTGCGGGAGCAATTTTTATTTTATATAAAACGCCTTCCTCTATATAATACCCGTCATAATACTTTTTTATGTAAAACAGTGCAGATATATAAAATGTTTGTATATTTAAATGCATGATTTTTCAATAAACTTAACAGATTTATCATATTACAAATATTGAAGAATTATGCAAAATTGTTATGTTAAACAAGTAGAAAGGTTATGATAAGCCGGCCTGTTCAGGCCTGAGAAATGCTTAACAAATTTTTTGATGAAACTTCCGAAATTTTTTAATAACGGTGAAAAAACAGGCGGCTCTGAAGTTTTCTCTTTTAAAGAGAATCTGAAAGCGATGGGCTTGGTTTTTGGGGATATCGGCACCAGTCCAATTTATACACTTGCAGTTATTTTTACATTAACAACTCCTACGCTGTCCAATTTAATGGGTGTTCTTTCCCTTATTTTTTGGGCATTAATCATATTGGTTACAGTTGAATATGCATGGCTGGCAATGAGCCTTAGTACAAAAGGTGAAGGCGGTATAATTGTATTAAAAGAAATTGTAACCAGTTTACTTAAATCAAGCCGGAAAATAGCATTTGCCGGTTTTCTTGGTTTTATAGGTGTATCATTATTAATGGGTGATGGGGTAATCACTCCTGCAATAAGTATACTTTCTGCCGTTGAGGGTTTGAAATATATTCCTGGTTTGGGGCATATATCTACTACTGCTATTATTATTATTACCTGTGTGATCACAATTTTGCTTTTCTCATTTCAATATAAGGGCACAGATAAGGTGGCCGCTTCCTTTGGGCCTATTATGCTTTTATGGTTTATAGCCCTTTTTGCTTTTGGGTTTATTTCAATTATTAAAAGGCCGGAAGTACTTGAAGCAATCAGCCCGGTTTATGCTGTCAGGTTCTTTATGAATAATGGCTTTGCCGGTTTTTTTGTGCTTAGTGAAGTTATACTTTGCGCTACAGGTGGTGAAGCACTTTATGCTGATATGGGGCATCTTGGTGCAAAACCCATAAGGCAGGCATGGTTTTTTGTGATAATTGCACTTGTTGTTAATTATTATGGACAGGGTGCATTTCTCATAACTCATTATACAAAAGATGCTGTTTTATTTTCTATGGTAAAAGAGATTTCTCATATACTTTATATACCCTTCCTAATTCTTACTGTCCTTGCTACTATAATTGCTTCGCAGGCAATGATTAGTGCTGTAATGTCTCTTGTTTACCAGGGAATAACTACACGTATTTTCCCGCTTATGAAAGTAAAATATACATCAAGCCATTTAAAATCTCAGATTTATATAGGTGCTGTAAACTGGGTGCTGCTTATAGCAGTTCTTTTTATGATTCTCTTCTTTAAAAGATCTGAGAACCTTGCCGCTGCATACGGGTTTGCTGTAACTGCAACAATGACCATAAGCGGCATATTTATGATCTGGATATTTGGTATTCAAAAAGTTTATTCAAAAATGGCAGTTGCAATTATTGTTTTTGTTGCAGATTTACTTTTCCTTTTTGCTGTATTCGATAAAATTCCTCATGGTGGTTTCTGGTCAATTATTATTGCGCTTATACCATTTTTCATTATTAATTTATGGTCTAATGGCAATAAGAAGATGCATAAATCTTTCAGATCGCTTCCTATAGATACTTTTATATATAGTTATGAACAGATATACGATATGGGGCATAATATTAAAGGTACTGCATTATTCTTTACCCGCAGTCTGAAAGAAATACCTCCATATATGGTTCACTGTATAATTCGTGGAAATATTATTTATGAAAGAAATATTCTTGTTTCAATAATAACTACTGATAATCCGTACGAAGTTTCTGTCAGCAGGGTTGAGATAAATCCTAAGGGGCTTTCAGGGCTCGAAGTTCATACAGGGTATATGGAAATACTTAATTTAGGCGAAATACTAAAAAATGAGGGAATAAACGAAAAAGTTATTTTCTATGGAGTTGAAGATATTATTACTCCTAACTTTATTTATAAAATATTTGCAGTTTTGAAAAAAATCACTCCTCCTTTTGTTAGGTTTTATAAACTTCCTTACAATAAACTGCATGGTGTTGTTACAAGGCTTGATATTTAAAAAAATATAAAAATGAAAAAAACAATATTATTTCTTTTTTTGTTTGCATTAACCTGCAAAGTAAATTTATTTGCCAAAGATTCAGATACATTATGTGTGGGGACATATAATCTGGAGAATTTATTTGATACTGTGGATGATCCTCAGAAAGATGATGAAGAGTTTCTGCCTTCCGGCAGTAATGCATGGACGCAGGAAAGGCTTAATCAAAAACTCTATAATCTTTCGCGGGTAATTAAAGCGATGAATGATTCGCGGGGGCCTGATATACTTGGTGTTTGTGAGGTAGAGCACCAGAGTTTGCTTGATACACTTACCCGTGTTTATTTAAATGATAAATATTATAAAGTAGCTTATCTCGAGTCACCGGATAACCGTGGTATTGATAATGGGTTAATTTATAATGCTGATAAATTCAGTCTTGTTTCTATAAAAGGAGATACGGTTCGTTTAAGTGATGGTTATCCAACCAGGCTGGTTTTAGAAGTTACTCTTGAATTACGAAATAGTTTCGGCCTGGCTGACAATAAAATTACTTTTTTTGAAAACCATTGGCCATCAAGAAGAGGTGGCGAGGAAGAGTCTGAAAAGAACAGAGTTGCCGCTGCTGAAACTGCAAAAAGAGCTGTTGATTCTTTATTAAAAATAAACCCTGAGGCAAGAATAGTCCTTATGGGTGATTTTAATGATGAGCCGGCAAATGCCAGTATAATTGGTACTCTTGGTGCTGCTCCTCTTGAGTGTTCGGAGGGAGAAAAAATAAATGATAAATCACCTGTCCTTTTTAATGCTGCTTATAATAAATTTAAAGATGGTGAAGGAAGTTATAAGTACAGGGATGACTGGAATATGCTTGACCAGATTATAGTGTCAAAAGTATTTTTAACTGATGAACATTTTAAGTATTTGTGCGATTCTTTTATAGTATTTAAACCTGATTTTGCTATTACAAAAAGTGGTAAATATGCCGGTACATCAATACCAACATACGGAGGAAAAACATACCTCGGCGGGTTTAGTGATCATTTCCCGGTAAATGCAAAATTTATAATTAAGTAAAAACGTATAAATGTTAAAGATTTCAACTTAAGTTTATATATTTTAGAGTATAGCCATTTATGTAGATTATATTGACTTTGTTTTTTGAAATGTTTAATGTAGCACATTATTTATATAAAATTAGACTTTTTCATTAAGGCAGGTATTATAATAGCCTGCCTTTTTCAATTTAGCAGGAGATAATATGGGGCTAAAAGATAAAATCAACCAGGATTTAAAAGACGCAATGAAATCCGGGGATAAGTTAAGACTTGAAACTATTCGTTCAATCAGGGCTTTAATTTTAGAATTTGAAAAAAGCGGTACAGGCAAAGAACTAACTCCGGATGAAGAGATAAAAATGTTAAGCACTGCAGTAAAAAAGAGAAAAGATGCCATTGAACAGTATAGAAATGCCAAAAGGGAAGAACTTGCAGCAAAAGAAGAAGCTGAGCTTAAAATTCTTCAGGAATATATGCCAAAACAGCTTACTGAAGAGGAAATAGCTGAAGAAGTTAAAAAAATTGCAGAATCTTTAAATGCACATTCAAAGGAAGATTTCCCAAAACTTATGCCTGCAGTAATGAAAGAATTAAAAGGCAAGGCTGATGGGAAATCTGTAAAAGCGGCAGTTGAAAATTTTCTCGGGAAATAATTGACAATATTAGACCTTGTAATAATTATTGTTGTTGCCATAGGTTTTATTCTTGGGTATAAGGATGGGCTTATCAGGAAAATTGTAGGCCTGATAGGGTTCATCCTTGCAATTTATTTATCATTGAAATATGCCCCTGAAATCGGGAAACTGGTTGAAAGTATAATAGGTATTGAATATTATCTTTCCAGAATTTTAGGTGGCATGATAATATTTATTGTTATTGTTGTTATTACTGCTGCGTTAAAAAGAATTATACATCCTTTTGATAAAGTGAATAACGTTATAAACCAGGTTCTGGGGGGAATTATAGGGGGAATACAAATATTATTTTTTATAAGTGCAGTTTTTTTCCTTCTCAATGTGTTTAGCGTTCCGAACAAAGAAAGCAGGCATGAATCAATGTTCTATAATAAGGTAAACAGCATTATTCCGCTTACCATTGAATATATGAGTGATTACACACCTGAAACAAAAAAAATAATTAAAGATTATATTAACGATAAAGACTCTACTAAACAATGATATCAACTTCAGTTTACGATAAATTAGAATTTAATAAAGTCCTCCAGTATATATCCAAATATTCACAAACAGAAAAAGGTAAAGAAGTAGTTTTATCACTGCTTCCATCAGATGAGCCTGAATTTGCAAATACTGAAGGTGAACTGGTCACACAGGCTAAAGAAGTCCTTATTAAGAATGTTTATCCGCCTCTTGAATATCTTCCTGATTTAAGTGTTCCATTATCTTCCTGTACTATTGAGGGATCTGTACTGGAAAGCAAAAAAATACTGGATATATACAGGCTGGCTGTTATTTCCAGGAATCTTTTTTCGTATTTAAAATCAAACAGTGATACAGCGCCAGCACTTGCAAATCTTGGTATGTCTCTTTTTGTAGATAAGATATTTGAGCATTCTATCAGCAAAATAATAAATGAAAGCGGTGATGTTAAGGATAATGCCAGCCCCAAACTCCAGGAAATAAAAAGAGAAATAAATGAAAGAAGAGACGAACTTGTCAAATCAGTGAATAAATTAGTAAAATCCTTATCAGATAAAGATATAGTCAGGGAAGACTATCTTACTTTAAGAGACGGAAGAATAGTTATCCCTGTTAAAGTTGAACATAAAAGGCATATTAGAGGATTTATACATTCTGAATCATCGTCCGGGCAAACAGTATACATTGAACCTGAAGAAACTCTTGAATTGAATAATGAAATAATTTCACTCACATTTGCTGAGAAGAGAGAAATTGAAAAACTATTAAAGGAGTTGACAAAAAAAATCGGTCTTGTAAGCCAGGAACTAAAAAATACTCAAACAATTATAGGCCATATTGATTCTATTTTTGCCAGGGCTAAATATTCTATTGAAGTAATAGGCTCATATCCTACAATAAACTCACATGAACCATTTTTTATAAAAGAAGCGAGGCATCCACTTATACTTAAAAGGCTGGGACGCAGCAATACTATGCCTCTGAATGTTAAAATAGAAAATAAATGCGTGGTTCTAATTACCGGCCCTAATGCAGGTGGAAAAACAGTTGTACTAAAAACTATTGGACTTCTTGCCATGATGGTTAATTCGGGTATACATATACCAGCTGATCCGGATTCGAACTTTCATTTTTTTAATGAAATACTTGTTGATATAGGTGATGAACAATCTATAGAAGATGATCTTTCTACATTCAGTTCTCATTTGTCAAATATGCATAAAATTTTAACCACAGCCGGGCCGGAATCACTTGTATTGCTTGATGAAATTGGTACCGGTACTGATCCGGCAGAGGGCTCTGCAATTGCAACCGCTGTTTTAATTGGACTTAGAGACAAAAAAGCAGTGGTTTTTGCAAGTACTCATCATGGCAGCCTTAAACTTATTGCTCATGACCTTGAAGGTTTTGAGAATGCTGCTATGGAGTTTGATAATGAAAATCTCAAACCAACATATGCATTCCGTCAGGGTATTCCTGGCTCAAGCTATGCTTTTGAAGTAGCTAAAAGAATTGGATTTGATGAGGCTTTCCTTTCAAGGGCTACAGAGTACCTTGATACTGACAAGCATAAGCTGGAAAACTTTCTTACGGAAATTGAATCCAAATCAAAAAAGCTCGAAGAAAAACTCAAACAATTAGAAGTTGAAAACTCCAGGCTCACAGGTTTATCTAATTTATATAAACAAAATATTGATAAACTTGACCGCGAAAAGAAAAGTATTCTTAAAAAAGCAAAAGATGACGCTGATAATTATATAAAAGGAATAAATAAAAAAGTTGAACAGGTTATTAAAGAGATAAAAGAGTCAAATGCAAGCCCTGAAATTATAAAAGCAAGTCATACTGCAATAAAAGAAATAAAAGAGAATAACAGAACTTTTGTAAAAGAAGAAATGGCAGTTCCTGTTGAAAACTATATACCTGAAACAGGAGATTTTGTTAAAGTCAGAAATACGGATACAACAGGCAAAGTCATTGAGATAAATAAGGAAAAGAAAAAAGCAGTAATCTCTGTAGGCTCTCTGAAAATGCTGGTTTCTTTTAATGAATTGTCCCCGGCAAAGAAAGAGAAAACTAATAATACTGCTGATGCTGCATATAATTATATGACTTCGTCATATGCAAATGTGAGGCTCGATATAAGGGGTGAAAGAGCTGATGAAGCAGAATTCAGAGTTATCAAATTTCTTGACGAAGCTTATACTTCAGGCATCGAGAGAGTTGAAATACTGCATGGTAAAGGAACAGGTGCATTAAAGAAAACAGTTAAAGATGTTCTGAAAGCAGATGGAAGAATAAAAAACTTCTACTTTGCTCCTATTGAATTGGGCGGTGATGGTGTTACGATTGCTGAATTATCATAAACATAATGATTAACGCTGCCGATTCATTAATTCGTGTAAAATTTGTAGATTAGTTCTGCATATCTTTAATATCACAACATTGCAGGTCTTTTTTGATAAAAAAAATACTAATAGCAAACCGTGGTGAAATTGCTCTAAGAATAATCCGTGCTTGCCGCGAAATGGGTATTGTTGCAGCTGCCATATATTCTGATGCAGATAGAACATCAGAATATGTAAAACATGCGGACGAAAGTTATTTTATAGGTGAAGCTGCCGCTTTAAAATCATACCTGAATAAAGACAAAATTATTACTCTGACTAAGGAAATTAATGCAGATGCAATACATCCCGGATATGGGTTCTTTTCAGAAAATGCCGACTTTATTGCAGAAGTTGAAAAAAACGGCATTATTTTTATTGGTCCTTCTTCCGAGTCAGTAAGAAAAATGGGCAATAAAACTGCTGCCCGGAAACTAATGGCCGGGTATGGTGTTCCAATAGTTCCCGGTACAACTGAACCAATAAGAACAGCAGATGAAGGAATTAAGATAGCAGGAGAAATGAAATATCCTGTATTGCTAAAAGCTGTTTCAGGCGGAGGCGGAAAAGGTATGAGGGTAATTCAGAACGAAAGTGAGTTCTCTTCATCATTTGAGGCTGTTAAAAGGGAAGTATTTAAGGCTTTTGCAGATGATTCTGTATATATTGAAAAATATATTGAAAATCCGAGACATATAGAGGTTCAGATTATTGCAGATAAACTTGGCAATTATGCTCATTTATTTGAAAGAGATTGTTCTGTCCAGAGAAGGCACCAAAAGATAATTGAAGAAGCTCCTTCTTATTCTATAAGTAGACAGACTCGTGAAAAAATAACACATACTGCCATAAGTGCTGCGAAAGCCTGCGAATACTATAACGCAGGCACAGTGGAGTTTTTACTTGACAGTAAGGAAAACTTCTATTTCCTGGAAATGAATACACGCCTTCAGGTAGAGCATCCGGTGACAGAACAAATAACCGGAATAGACCTTGTTAAGGAGCAAATATCTATAGCTTCCGGGAATAAATTAAACTTTAACCAGGAAGACTTAAAAATAAATGGGCATGCAATTGAATGCCGTATTTATGCAGAAGATCCGGAGAATGACTTTCTTCCTGCCGCTGGTATTATAAAGGAATATTCAATTCCGGGTGGGCCAGGTGTAAGAGTTGACAGCGGATTTGGTAAAGGTTCTGAAATATCGGTTTTTTATGACCCAATGATTGCAAAGCTTATATCTTTTGGCTCTGATAGAAAAAATGCAATAGAACGTATGCGTCAGGCATTGTCAGAATTCCAGATTATGGGTCTGGTGAATAATATTCCTTTTCTGAAAGCAATTCTTTCTGACGGGGATTTTATTTCCGGAAATATAGATATCAATTATATTGAAAGAAGTATTAACAGGATTATTTCCAGCTTAAAAAACAATGAAGATATAAACGCAGCCGCTTTATTAGCTGTATTGTTAAAAATGAACTTAAATCCAGCCGGTAATGATATTAATGTTTTAAGTGAAAATTCGCAATATAATAAATGGAGACTGCAGCAATATGAATGAATTTGTAGCCACAATTGATGGACTAAAAAAGAAAATTCATATTACTTCAAAAAATACTGCTGTAATAGATGGGGAGAAATATACCTATGAAGTTAAACATCTTTTAAATGGATTATATCTTCTTTCTATTAATAATAAGGTATACCAGGCTTTTGCCGGGTATAATAATAGCGGTTATAATATTTTTACAAATGGTTGTTCTATTAATGTTGTTGTTCGTTCAGCTGAAGAAGAAGCAATAGAGCAAATCCAATTCCTATCAACAGGCAAAATTCATAAAAATAATGTTTTTGCTCCTATGCCGGGAATGATTATAAAGATAAATTTTAAAGAAGGAGACATTGTTGAAGCTGGTGAAGCTATAGTAATTCTTGAGGCAATGAAAATGGAAAATGTTATATATGCTCCTGTAAAAGGGATAATAAATAAAATATACATAGCAGAAGGAAATTCTGTAGAAAAAGGTACAGCTATGTTTAATATAGAATTACTTTGAAAACTAAAATCTGGGTCAGGCTGATTAAATGAAATTAAAAGGAGTAAAACTTTTTGTATTATCTGTTTTTCTTGGTTTTATTATTTCCGGATGCAGTAAAGATGAGTCAATTGTACAACCAGTTGATAACAAAATCACAGGTAAAGCGGATTTTTCATCATTTGTAGTTATTGGTAACAGTATATCCTCCGGGTATCAGTCAAATTCGTTATTCAAGTCAGCACAGGAGTTTTCTTTCGGAAATCTCATCGCTAAACAGGTAAAAACTAATTATGTTCAGCCGCTAATTGCTGATCCGGGAACAGGCGGCAGAATTGAACTAATTTCCTTTGAACCATTCAGGCCTCAAATAAACCTGAATACTGGTTCTGCACTGGAAGCAGATTATTCTTCTGCGTATAATAATCTTGGTATACCAGGTGCATACACATATGATGTTGTTAATGCATATAATAAAGAGACTTCTTATCCTGCTGTAAAAGGCAGTTCAGGTAATGAAATGTTCGACCTTATTTTGAGAGATAAGGGTACCCAGTTCCAGCAGGCAAAATCGCTTGTTCCTACATTTCTAGTTTTATGGATAGGGAATAATGATATACTTGGATATGTATTAAATGGTGGCACGTCAACATATACACCAGAAGATGTATTTGAGAGTTACTATAGACAAATGGCGGACAGTTTAGCTTCATTGAATACAACAGTTGTTACCGGGAATATACCTGATGTGTCAGTAATTCCATATTTGTCATTTGTCAATGAGCAATTAAAACAAAATGGTATTGACTCAGTTTGGGGAATAAATAGCTCCGGTGATACAACTCTAATGGACCTTAATAAAAATTATATTACTCTGATGGCTTACATAGAAGAAATTTATGATTATTCCGGAAATTCTACCGGCAGAGGGTTAAGTAAAGATAAACCTATCCGAAATAAGTATATCCTTGATGAAGATGAAGCTGTAAAAGCTTCAGAAATTGTGGATGAGTATAACAAAATAATATCAAAAATATCTTCGGAAAAAGGTTTCTTTTTAGTGGATTTTTATACTTTATTTAAGAATATTAAGTCTTCTGAGGCGGTGGGAGGATATTCTGAGTCCGGGCAAGTTTTTACCACAAAATACTATTATGGCAATTTATTTAGTCTTGATGGAGTTCATCCATCAAACAAAGGACATGCACTGATCGCAAATACCATAATAAAACTGGTGAACAGTAGATTTGAGGCTGTCATACCGTTAATTGATATAAATACTATTCCTAATAATTTTTAAGCAGTTGAAACAGGCATTTACCTGCCGAAATGTAAAAAATCATAAGTTTTAACAAATTATTTGTCATTATTCTGCAATTGTGATAAATTTGATTATAACAAAATACATACAACAAATGAAAAAAATACCCTATTCCTTTTTATCACTGTTAATGATATTTATCCTGTCATCTTGTTCAGCAACTGAACAATCAACCTCAAAATACGAGAAAAAAGGGGAAGACAGTGTGTATGTTTTTGATGAAGTTCCACAAGATAGTATTCCTGCAGTTCAGTCAGAAGAACCGGTGCAGAATAATACTCCGTCGACATATTATATAGTCCAGGTTGGTGCTTTTACAACAAAAGACAAAGCAGAAACATTTGCTGAAAGCAGCAGGGAAAAAATAAAACACGAATTAATTATTATTTATAGTAATTCGGTGAATTTGTTTGTTGTTCAGCTTACTGACTTATTTGCTACCCGTTCTGAAGCAGAAAATGTCAGAAATGAATTGTGGAAAATGCCTGAATTTAAAGATGCCTGGATACTTACTGTTACAAAATAAAATTATTCTTGTTTTATTTGTGTAATTGATAGTGGATTTTTCGTCAACTGTTAATTAACTTAAAATAATTAATTAAATTATGGAGAATTTATGGCATTTTCATTAAATAAGATTATGCTGATTGGAAATCTTGGAAGAGACGCTGAAACACGTTTTACAACAACAAATCTTTCAGTTACAACATTTACAATGGCTACAACTAACAGCTATAAAGGTAAAGACGGTAATTGGATAAATGAAACCACCTGGCATAATATTGTAGCATATAATCTTTCAGATTATTTTAAAGAAAGCCTTAAAAAAGGCAAAAAGTTTTATGTTGAAGGAAGATTATCAAAAAGAGAATACACAGATAAAGATGGTATAAAGAGATGGTCAACAGATGTTATTCTTGATAAATTAATTCCACTTGAAGCTTCCGGTGCTCCTTCGTCTTATTCTTCTGAAGGCGGATATAATAATGAGTCTTCTTCTTCGGGCTCTCAGGAAGTTAACCTTCAGGTTGATGAGAATGATGACCTTCCATTTTAATAATGTATGTTAAACAATGCAGGGATATATTAGTCTTTGGACATTAGCTGGCAGGTAAAACTGATTTCTCTTTTCGTATTTCTTTTGTTTTCAGCTTTTTTCTCCGGTTCAGAGGTGGCTTTATTTTCTTTGGACAGGAGAAAGCTGAAGGGGAATGATATCGGCAGCCCGTTAATTGCAAGGTACCTGCATACACTTCTGGAAAATCCCCGAAGATTACTTGTAACAATACTCATAGGAAATACAATAGTAAATGTTGGTGCCTCAATCCTTGGAGTTTCGCTTGCCATTGAGTACTCACATTTTTCAGGAATAGCGGAAGAGATTGTGCTGACAATCCAAATTATTCTTTTAACTGTTTTAATACTTCTGTTCGGTGAAGTTACACCTAAAATATGGGGTACAAGAAATTCTCTGGCTCTCTCTAAAATCGTCTGTGTTCCTCTTTACTGGATAAATGTGCTTATATTTCCTGTAACAGAAACCTTAACAGAATTAATAAAAGCTTTGACGCCGGTTAGCAGTTTCAAAAAGGCACATATGGCAATTCAACCTGAAGAAATTTCAGAATTAGCTAATCTTGGTCATGAAAGAGGTACTATTATTGAAGAAGAGCATGGATTAATTCAGAGTATTGTTAGTTTCCGTTCAGTTGCTGTGCATGAAGTTATGACGCCAAGGGTTGATATGGTTGCTCTTTCAGTTAATACTGAATTTGATGAACTTGTTGACATTATTACGAGAACCGGGCATAGCCGCTTACCTCTTTACAGGGAAACACTTGATGAGATTGCCGGTATTGTTTATTCAAAAGATATTTTGCCGTATCTAAAAAACCCGAAATTGAACAATCATATTTCGCTTGCTAAAATTGCAAGAAAGGCGATGTTTATTCCAAGAACCAAAATGATTAATGACTTAATGCTTGAGTTCCAGGAAAAACGTATGCATATAGCCATTGTAGTTGATGAGTATGGGGGAACAGCAGGACTTATTACACTTGAGGATATAATCGAGGAAATAATAGGTGAAATTCGTGATGAGTACGATAAAGAAGAAACTTCTGTTGTTAAACATACAAATAATGCATATACAGTCCTGGGGAAACTATCAATTAATGAATTAAATGAACTGCTGGATTTAAATATTAGCCCCGAAAATGAAGAATATGAAACAATTGGAGGATTAATCCTTAACCATGCGGGACAAATTCCCAAAGAGGGTTATGCATTTCAGTTTGAAAATTATAAATTTACTGTAAAAGAAGTTGTTAATAAAAGAATAAAAAAGGTTCTTGTTGAAAAAATCCAGGCAGAGTAATGAAAAAAGGGTGCTTCATTAAATCTATTATATTTCTTACAATATTTGTTGCTATGGTAACATACATTGTACAGCAAAAATTTGATTCCTGGGTATTAAATCCTGGTAAGGGGATAATAAAAAAAGTATTTGATGAGAGCTGGGACAAAGATATGGCCCATGTTAAGACTTCTACTGAAAAGGACTCGTTAAGAATTTTGATTAAAGATTACATTGACAGGGTAAGTTCAGAGGATATGAAAGATGATAAAATTGAACAGATAAAAGATATGATTTTGAATGCTTCTTCAGATAGCATAATAGATAGAAGTGAATTTATAAATCTGCGTAACATATTAAGAGAGAAAAATGAAAGACCAAAGGAAAACTGAAATAAAAGTTGGAATAATGACTGTTGCAGGGATAATTGTGTTCATCTGGATATTATCATGGGCTAAAAATTTCAGTTTAACTTCAACAGATAAAGAATTGTTTGTGAAATTTAAAAATGTTTCAGGACTTGAAATTGGTGACTATGTTACTGTTAATGGTGTACGGAAAGGTTATGTTGAAGATTTTAATATAAAAGGTGACTATGTAATTGTAAAACTACTGATAAATAATGATGTAAAACTTAAAAAAGATGCGCGCTTTTCAGTTGCCATGCTTGACCTGATGGGTGGTAAAAAAATCGAGGTCCACCCTGGTTATTCTAATGAACAGTTAGATTTTAATAAGATTCAAACAGGAGATTTTTTTGCTGATATTCCTGCTGTAATGGCTATGATTGGCAGTGTCCAGGATGACCTTGTATCAGCAGTTAAAGATGTGAATATTACACTAAAATCTGTTAACTCATATCTTACAGATGAACAATTGAATGGTAATATTAAAAACTCAGTAGCTAATTTGCGTGACCTGTCGTCAAAGATTAATGTAATGCTTGATGAAAACAGAAGCAATATTAAAGTACTTACTGCAAATGCTGCTGATTTGACAAAAGATGCCAAAGAATTTTTAAATAATAACAAGGATGGAATTAATAATTCTGTTAAAGACCTGCAGGCTTTATTAAAAAAGACAGATACGTTGCTTACAAATGTTAACGAATTTACATCACAGATTATGGACAAAGATAATAATCTGAACAAAATACTAAATGATAAAGAAATGTACGATAATCTTAATCAGTCAGTTAAACAACTAAAAGAATTGACAAATATACTGGTTGAGCAAATAAAGAATGAAGGTATAAAGGTTGATGCTAATATCGATCTTTTTTAAAACATAAAATTAATGAATTTATGGTTTTTGGAATAGGTATTGACATTATTGAGATTGACCGTGTTCAAAAAAGTATAGAAAAATACGATAAACATTTTCTCAATAAAATTTATACTCCAGGTGAACTTGAGTATTGTCTTAACAAAACAAATAAATATCAGCATCTTGCTGCACGTTTTGCTGCAAAGGAAGCTGTTTATAAAGCGCTCAGTTCTGAAACTGATGAACCCGGGAATGAGTATTCTGCTGCAAATGTTGGATGGCAGGATATAGAAATCTTTAATGAACCCAACGGATTGCCTAGGGTAAAAGTGTTTGGGAAAGTAAAGAAACTTCTAAACGGAGAAAGAAGCCTGAAAATATCTATAAGCCATTCCAGGGATTATGTTACCTGCGTGGCAATCGTATATAAGAATGAAAAAATATAATTAAATTATTATCTTAATCTTCTAAAATTATAAACTATCAGGGGGAGAAATGCAAAAGCCTGCCCAGGTTATATTTCAATTTGTAGTTTTAATATTTCTTTTTTTTATTTCGAATTCATACGCACAGAAGCCCAAATCGCCGGTAAAATGGGGAGATGTTCCAAAATCTGACCTTGAAATGAAAATATGCCCTCTTGATTCATCTGCTGAAGCAATGGTATTAAGTGATTTTGGCTATTCTTATTTTGACGATGAATTAAACATTATTTTCTACCGTCATTTAAGAGTTAAAATCTTTAATAAGCAGGGTTTTGAATGGGGGACCCATAGTTTCTATTTAAATAAAAAAGATGAGAGAGCCAGGAATATTGAGGGTGCCACTTATGTGCTAAATTCAAATGGAAATATTGATACCTACAAGTTAAATGATGATGATATTTTTCAGGAAAATATAACTGATGAAACTGTTAATTATAAGTTTACTCTCCCAAATATTCAGCCTGGTTGTATTGTTGAAATTGAATACGAGATTGTTACTGATAACCTTGGTTATATGAATGACTGGACATTTCAAAATGATGTACCTACCAGGTGGAGCGAATATAATATTGTGACTCCAAAGCAGATAGCATATACAATTGTTCCTCTTGGATATGAGCCTTATCTTGAAAATATTAGAACGGAAATGAAACAAAAAATTGATGGGCCTGCCAAAAGTATTCTTGGTGGAGAAGAAACTGACTGCTGGAAATACCGATGGGTAACTAAAGACATTCCGGCAATGAAGGATGAACCCTTTGTAACAACAACTAAAAATTATATAAATCGCCTCCAGGTTCAGCTGCTTGGTTATCATACTGTTGCTACCGGGCGTAAGCTTATTCTAACTACATGGGATGACGTCATAAAAAGATTGTTAGAATCAGATGATTTCTGTGACAGGATAGATGTAAATAAAACCATAACCGAAACGACAAAGAAAATTACTAAAGGCCTTGCAACTTCTTTTGATAAAACCAAAGCTATTTATGACTGGATAAAATCATCAATTGTCTGGAGTGGAGCAAACAGGCTTTCTGCTTATAAAGATCCTGATGATGTAATTGAAGACAGGAAAGGAAATAATTCTGATATTACTATGCTTTTTATATCAATGTTAAAAAGCGCAGGTATTAAAGCAGATCCTGTTATCCTTTCTACAAGAGATAATGGATATATCCAGACCTTATATCCAATTGTGTCGCAGTTTAATTATGTAATTGCAAGAGTATATATGCCTGAAGATTCATCATCATATCTAATGGATGCAACAAGTCCTTATCGTTCTTATGATTTACTGCCATCTAAGATTCTTAATGTATCTGGCCTGGTAATAAAGGAAGGAGATCCGGAATGGATTACCATTACATCTGGTAAAGTTTCTTCAAGGTTATCAGTAGTTAATATTAATTTACAGAATGACGGTTCAATTAATGGAGATTTTGAGATAAATCTTACAAATTATGAAGCGTTAAATTTCAGGGAAGAAAACGAAAATAATACTGACCTTGAGGCCTGCAAAAAGTTTCTTAACATGGAATCAGATGGAATTAAAATAGATTCAGTAACTATAGATGGAAGAAAAACTGAAGGAAATATAAAAATCAGGGGACAATTCAACTCTCAGGAATATGCTCAGGTTAGTAATAATACTATCTATATAAATCCCTGTTTATTGTTCAGGCTCAAAGATAATCCGTTCAAATCAGAAATCAGGCATTTCCCTGTTGATTACGCATATAAAAGGACTTCAACTGATCTTATAAATATTGAAATTCCTGAGGGGTTTGCATTAAAGGAACAATATGGAGCTATTAAATACACTATGGATAAATATGCTGCATATACAAGTAACGGGCAAATGATTGATAAAAATAAAATGCAGATTGTTAATAAAACCGAGATAAAAGAAACACTTATTTCTCCGGATTATTACAATGCTTTAAGATTATTTTATTCGAAAATTGTAGAATCTCAGAGTAAAATGCTTATTCTGGAAAAATACAATACGCAGGAAACAGCTAAATAGTAACAAGTTAAAATGTTTAATGGGAATTGTCTTGTGTATTGAAAGTTTAAATAAACAGTCACAGACAAAAATAATAATAACTCAAAAAAATAAAGGGGCAATATGAATCTGGTCAAAATTCGTTTGATTAGTTTATTAATTGTATTGACATTATTAACTTGTTTAACAAGGGCACAAACACCACCAGTAAAATGGGGAGAAATACCTAAATCTGACCTGGAGATGAAAGACTGCTCTGCTGATACATCAGCAGCGGCAATGATTCTTTGTGATTATGGTTATTCTCACTTTAATGACGACCTGGAGATTGAATATGATAGATATTTAAGAATAAAAATATTTAATAAGCAAGGATATGAATGGGGTAACAAGTCAATTACTGTTTATGATAGAAAAAACACTGAAAAAGTTTCAGATATTGAGGCGGTAACCTATTCCCTTGATCAAAACGGTAAAATCGAAAAATATGATCTGGATGATGATGATATCTTTGAAGAAGAAGTATCTGATAATTATAAAAAATATCGTTTTACGCTGCCTCATCTGGAACCAGGATGCATTATTGAAATCAGGTATAAAATTACTACTGATAACCCGTTTTATATGCGGGACTGGACTTTCCAGTACAGTATTCCGGTAAGATGGAGCGAGTATTGTATTCGAACTCCCAAAAGAATCACATATGCAATTGTCACTTTGGGTTATGAACCGTACGAAATAAAGGATGTTGAAGAAACAACTCAGATGTTCAGGGGATCTGCTGCTTCATATCTGCATTCAGATGTGGCAACCCCATGTTGGCTTTACCACTGGGCGGCTAAAGACTTACCTGCATTGAAAGATGAACCGTATATAACAACAAAGGATAATTATCTTAACCGAATACAGGTACAATTATCTGGTTACGCCTTGGGAGACCAGGCCTGGACACAAGTACTTAGTAATTGGGACTCGCTGTTAAAAGAACTTTTAGATAATGATCAGATTATTGATGCAATTGATGTAACCGGAGATGTTAAAAAACTTGCAGCAGATATAACGCGGGATGCTTCTTCACCATTAGATAAAATGATAGCCATTTATAATTGGGTCAGGAATTCTATTGTTTGGACAGGGCAGGACAGAATTACTGCAAAAAAAGATGTTGATGATGTAATTGAAGATAAAAAAGGAAGTAATTCGGAAATTACATTTTTATTACTGTCCATGTTAAAAAGTTGCGGCATTCAGGGTGAACCAATAATTCTTTCTACAAGATCCAATGGAAAGATTCAAAATTCATATCCAATAATTTCTCAGTTTAATTATCTTGCTGCAAGAGTAAATATTGATAACAAGTATTATGTCATTGACGCTACGGATCCACTCCGGCCGTATGATTTACTTCCGCAGGAACTCTTAAATGTACCAGCCCTGATAATTAAACCGGGTAAACCAGAATGGATTGCAATAAATGATCCGGTTAAGTCAACAAGAAAATCTGTTACTTCAATTAGTTTATCAGCAGATGGTAGTGTAACAGGGAGCATAGAAGAATCTTTATCCAGATATGATGCATTAAGTCTGAGGCAGAGATTAAAAGATAAAAAAGATATCGAAATAGTAAAAGAATATTATAATAGTGACGAGACAAGTATTTCAATTGATTCTGCTATTATAATAAATAAAAACAATACCGAAGAACCATTGACAATTAAAGCATGGTTTAAATCTGATAATTATACACAGGCAAATAATGATTTTATATATTTGAATCCATTTGTAATACACAGAAGAAAAAGCAATCCTTTTAAAGTCGAAACAAGAAATTTTCCAATAGATTATGCAAATAAAAGTGCTGCAATTAATGTAGTTAATGTTTCATTCCCGCATGACTTAACGCTTAAGGATTCAGTCTTAAAGGCTAACATTGGAGTAGATAGATCTATTGATTACACTATAAATATGCAGTGTATGGATAACAATGTTCAAATAGTATCAAATTTTGCAATAAATGATGTGGAAATAGCTCCCAAAATGTACCCAAGAGTAAAGAATTTGTATTCAAGAATCGTTGATCTGGAATCTGTTATGCTTGCGTTTACTAAAAACAATGGGAGTACCGGAGCTGTTGATACTCAGGTAAAACAAAATAATCATAGTAATTAAGAGTTAAATATTTCGTAATCTAAATTATAACACAATATGAATAAAATAATCAGGTTTTTACTTGTAATTTTAATAATTCTCAGTGGATTTAATTATTCAGCCAATGCTTCTGATAAAAAATATCCACTTAAGGATATTCCTCTGGAAATGCTTCTGGGGCCATCAGCAGTAGTAAGAAATAATACTGTTGAATTTATTGTTGAAGATGATGGTTCTGCAGTTCAGAAAAAAACACTTGCGGTCACAGTTTTTAATAAGGAAGAAAGAGATTACGGTTATTTGGCGTTAATGTATGATAAAACAAGCACTATTGATGAACTTGAAGGACATATTTATGATGCTGATGGAAATGAAGTTGCTGAACTTGATGATGATGACATTAAGGATTACAGCAGCTATAAAGACTATAATCTTTTTGATGATAACAGGGTTAAAATAGCAGAATTATATTATAATTCATATCCTTATACTGTAGAGTTTACTTATGAAATGGATTATGATGGATATGTAAACTGGCCTGAGTGGTTTTCAAGGAATTCAACAGATGCTGTTCAGTCAGCAGATTTTATTGTTTCAGTTCCAAAGGAAAAAGAACTTAGATTCTGGTGTAATAGGGATTCTTTAAAACCAGTAATTAAAATTGATGATGATCAGAAAGTATATTCATGGCATTGGGGAAACTTACCTGCTTTACCCAATGAAGCGACAAATAACTATCTCATGGATGTTGCTGATGTTGTTTTGATTGCCCCTGATAAATTTGAATATGAAAACTCAAAAGGCGATATGAGTACATGGAAAGACTATGGGATTTGGGCAAATAATCTGTGGAAGGGAAAAAGAAAACTTCCGGGTGATGCGGTACAGGCTGTTGCTGAGATAAAAAACAGTTCAAAAGACAGGAATGAATTAATAAGCAAACTATATAAATATATGCAGAATAAATGCCGTTATGTAAGTGTTCAGCTTGGTATTGGAGGATTCCAGCCATTTGAGGCAGAATATGTACACACCAGAGGTTATGGTGATTGCAAAGCATTGGCTAATTATATGGTGGCGCTGCTTGAAAATGCAGGTATTGAAGCTTACCCGGCACTTATACAAAGCGGCAAATTCAGGCTTCCTATTATTGAAGAGTTTCCAAGTAATCAGTTCAACCATGTCGTAGTCTGTGTTCCAGATAAAAATGATACTACATGGCTTGAATGCACGAGTTCAGATTTTCTTCCGGGCCAGATTGGCTGGCAGAATGAAAACCGGAAGGCAATGTTGATTACCTCCATGGGTGGAGTTTTAGTCCCCACACCTGTTTCTGTTTCAAAAAACAACTATATGGTAAAACATATTAATGTAAAGTTAAATTTGAATGTTGCAGAAGTTAAAGTTCATTCTGAATTTGGAGGAAATCAGCTTAATTATATATCAGAAATATCAAACGAGATACAGGATGACAGGGAAAAATGGTTGAGATCTTTATTTGAAGTTCCTTCAATTAAATTGAATGATTATTTATTTGGTGAAGTTGATCGCGATAAGAAATCCATGTCTCTTGATTATAATGTATCCTTAGCGCAATATGCATCAGTTATGGGTAACCGTATTTTTTTTAATCCAAATATGATTGAAAAGGTTGAAAATATTCCGGGAGAAACCAAAATGAGGCTTTCACCTGTAATTATTAATTATCCTTACCTTGATGTTGATACAATTTACTATGAATTACCCACAGGGTATAAGATTGAAACAATTCCTGATGAAACACATATTGCGACTCCTTTTGGTGAATACATTTGCAAAATAACAGATTTCGGTGATGGTAAAATTATATATATACGCTCTATGGAGATTAAAAATTATCAAATACCTGCTTCTGAGTATAATGACTACAGGAAGTTTTATACTGATATTATGAAAGCTGAAAGAGCAAAAGTTGTACTGGTAAAATAAATCCATATTATTACTTTATTAAATAATTGCGTAATAAATAAATACTTTCTAATTTTGTCTGAAAAATAAGACATACTGTTGAACAGGAAATATTTTAATTGGTTTCAGTATTTTGCAACAGGCGTGATTTTTCTGATTGTAGTGTTGCAATATACTAAATCACTCCCGCGTGAAGTTTATCCTTACGTAATGTGGTTTAGTTTCATACTGATAATAGTTTATTTTGTTTTGAGAATCTATTTTATAATTAAGGATAGAGAAAAAAACAGGAGGTAACGCCTTCGAACCTGCCAAACGAACAAATGGTGATAAGCTTAATGCCAAGGTACTTGTACTTAATCAGAGCTATGAACCGCTGACTGTCTGCAACATAAAAAAAGCTGCAATTTTACTTTATTTAGGCAAAGCCGAACTGGTTTTTAACGATAAAAGAAAAGAACTAAGGGCAACCAACAGGACTTTTCCATGGCCAAGTATAATCAGGTTAAGCCAGTTTATAAATCTGCCCTACAAAAAAGTTGTTCTTACCCGTAAAAATATATTACGCAGGGATTCGTTTAAGTGTGCATATTGCGGCAGAAGTGACTTGCCTTTAACTATAGATCATATTATTCCAAAAGCCCGGGGTGGTACAGATAGCTGGGAAAATCTTATCTGCGCCTGTACTGTATGCAATAACAGAAAGGGTGACCGGACTCCTGAAGAAGCAAATATGGTATTACTTCGTCGTCCGTTTAAACCAAGTCATATAATGTTTATCCGGCATGTAGTTGGAAAACTTGATGAAAATTGGAAGCCATATCTTTATCTTTCATAACTAATTTTGTAAAATTGAACTATAATGGGGAAACATGCGAAAATTATTTCTGCTAATTGTTATTTTACCTTTTTATAACCTTTCTATCATTTCAGCACAGGAGTTTCAACAAGGCGTAAATTATAAAATAAATGCAGAACTGACTCCATCTGATTTTTATTTGAGGTTTTCTTCAGAAACGACCTACAAAAATAATTCGCAAGATACCTTACACGAAGTTTATTTCAGGCTTTACTGGAATATTTTTAAGCAGAATAGTTATGCCCGGAAATTTAATGATGAAGCTGATGTTGTAACAAATGGAGTGGAAATTAAAAAGCTGCTTATTAATAACAAAAATGCCAGGTACAATATTGATAATACAATATTAAAAATTCCACTTGAGGATTATCTCTTACCTGGTGATTCTGTTATTGTGAAAATCGATGCTGATGAATTAGTACCCGCTTCAGAATTAAGGATGGGGCGTGTTTTTAGAGATTATTGTATTGGACAGTGGATACCTGCTGTTTGTGTTTATGATAAATATGGGTGGCAAATAGATCAATATATGGGGGTTGGAGAATTTAATGAAGAAATTGGAAATTTTGATGTATCACTAACGCTTCCGGCATCATACCTCGTTTTTTATACCGGAAAGCTTGAAAATCCAAGGGAAGTATTGCCTGAAGAGGCTTACAAAAAATTTGCAAATTTAAAGGATACTGGTTTTAGGACAAGAATTTACAATCAATATGAATATTACACTCAGATAAATGATAGTATAAAAAAGACCTGGAAATTTAAAGCTGAACAAGTCAGAACTTTTGCTTTTGCTGCATCAGAAAATCGTATATGGGATGCCTGTAAGCAAAATGGCGTTATAATAAACACTGTATATAATCCTGCCGGAGAAGCATATTATATAAATAACGGAATGGATGCTGCCAAAAAAGCTGTAGATTATTTCTCATCTGTCTTCGGCCCATATCCTTATCCGAATGTTTTTGTGTTTGAGGCAGAAAACATTGGCGGGGGAATGGAATACCCCGGATTAACATTTGTATTGGAAGCTAATTCATCAATGATGGAATATGTAAATGCAAATGTAATAATACACGAAATAGGGCATAACTGGTGTCCAATGATGATCAATTCCAATGAAACAAGAAATGCTTTCCTTGATGAAGGAATGACGGATTATTTCACTGAATGTGCAATGAATGAATTTATCCCCGGTGATAATATGATTAAATTGTCCGGAATTATAAAAGATATTATTCCGTCGCAGTCTGTATCAGAATATTCATATTCAAGGGTAATTCAGAATGATAAGGAAGATATAACAGAACCACTTGTAACCCACTCTGACAGATACCATTCCAAAGATAATTATGGTATAAACGCCTACCCAAGGTCAGTAAAAACATACAGGATGTTAAGATACCTGATGGGGGAACAGGCATTTTCTGAGTTATTTCATGAATATTATGCGCGGTATAAATTCAGGCATGTATACCCGGAAGATTTTTTTAATCTTGTACAGGAAATTAATGCAAGGTATAATACAAAGAAAGATTTGTATTGGTTTTTTGATGAATGGTTCTATAAAACATATAAACTTGACTATGCATTCAAATCAATGGATTATCAGTTAAGTAATGGAAAATATTTGACTTCTGTTACTGTTGAAAATTGTGCCGATGCAGTAATGCCTGCTGATGTGGAAATTAAAATGGAAAATGGTGAAAAAGCAAATTTGCATTTTGAAGCCGAACAATTTTTTAATAATGGCAGATATGTTACCAATACTATTGAGCTTTTTTCTAAGCCGGTAAAAGCTGTTGTAGACCCTGATATATGGCTTCTTGATCAGAACAGGTTGAACAATACCAGTTCATTCATACCACCAATATTCTTTCATTTTAATCCGTTTATCAGTTTAATTCAGCAGCCGAAAATAGATAAGTATTCTTTATACTGGTTTCCTGCAATTGGCTTTAACAACGTTGATGGCTTTAAGCTTGGCTTGAATTTACAGGGCTCCTATATGGGGATTGAAAAGAAATTAGATCTTACTATTATGCAGGGAATGAAATTTGGCAAAAATTCTTTTGGAGCTGACTTTTCCATAGGTGACAGGATAAGCTTTATTGGGCGAAGAGCTTACGGATTTATTTCATGTTTTAATTATGAAGGAAGGCGTGGGGGTTCTGTCAGATTAACCAACAGATGGAATGACTATTCGTACTACCCATCCTTTACTCTAACATTAACAGGCAATTATTTTGATGCTTATGATGATAATTACTTTGATAAATTAAAATATGATATGACTTCTGCTGAATATCCTGATATTCCAATAGAATTAAGGAAATACTATTGGGTTTCCACAGAAATGGAAATGGTTGTAGATAATAACTGGCTGAGGAATTCCATAAATCTCGGTATTGAAGCCGGGTCTGTAAGAAGAGATAATGTTAATATAGCATACCAGAAAATAACATTTACCGGGAAGCAGAATATTTGGCTGAATGGTAAAAAGTTGATTAATCTGAGGCAATTTATAGGGTATTCACCTGTTGTTTTACCGATTGCAAAAAAATATAATATGGCGGTGGTTAACCCTGTTGATGAGTTTTCTTCATATATATACAGAACTGAAGGCATAATTTCACATTCCGCCAGACAAAAACGTTCTGTCCCATGGGGAGAAGGTTATATGAGGGGATATTATAACCAGAATATGCCCGGAGATAATATTTCAACAGTTAATGCGGAAATACAAATAAGCTCAGCTTTTAGTCCTGTTCCTGTCTTAGGTCCCATTATTGGAATATTGTCTCCTGTGTTCTTTGTGGATGCAGGCAGGACCTGGAATGATCCGGATGAATTCAGGTTTAACAGACTTTTAACTGATTATGGCTTTTCTGTTAAACTGCCGCTTATTATTAGATTTTATGGGACAAATGTACTTTCTTCCCTTGAAAAAATGGGAATCAATTCAATCTCCTTTGACTTCCCGGTTTACGTTAGCAGTCCACTGCCGGGAGAAGACAAAATAGCCTTTCGATGGTTGTTTAGTTTTCAGGCCCCATTATAAAAACAAGTAAAATTAGTATGTTTTAGCGCATTTTGTGAGAAATGCGCTATTGAATTTTTAATTGGCGTAAGATTACCTTTCTCTTTAACTTCCATTATTATTATCTTTTATATTCAAAAAAAATGGATTATCGTGGAAACAGGAAATAAAAGTGGTGCGCCTTTGCAGAAAAGAATTCTAAGTGGAATGCGCCCCACAGGGAAACTACATATTGGTCACTATGTTGGTGCACTGGAAAACTGGGTTAAGCTTCAGGAAGAATATCAGAATTTTCATTTAATTGCTGATTATCACGTATTAACTACAGGGCTTGATACATCAAAAATATATGAAAATTCAATTGATATGCTAATAGACTGGCTATCTGCCGGACTTGATCCGGTTAAAAGTCCAATGTTCAGGCAATCACGTATAAAAGAGCATGCAGAGCTTCACCTAATCCTTAGCATGCTGATTACTGTAAACAGACTTGAAAGAAACCCTACTCTTAAAGACCAGATTAGAGATTTAAATATTGATAATGTTATTTATGGACATCTTGGATACCCTGTGCTTCAGGCTGCAGATATTTTGTTATATAAAGGGAATGCTGTTCCGGTAGGAGAAGACCAGATTCCGCATATAGAAATAAGCAGGGAACTGGCAAGAAGATTTAATAATCAGTTTGGTGAAGTATTCCCCGAACCGGGGCCATTGCTTACACAATTTGCAAGACTGCCCGGGCTTGATGGTAACGCTAAGATGAGTAAATCTCTTGGAAATACAATATTATTGTCCGATGATACAGATGCAATAAAAGCAAAAATGAAAAAAGCTGTAACGGATCCTAATAAAATAAGAAAAGGAGATCCGGGTAATCCAAATATATGCCTGGTTTTTGCATATCATAAAAAATTCAACCCTCAGGAAGTACAGGAGGTTGAAGCTGGTTGTACTTCAGGTGCGCTTGGTTGTTTTGACTGCAAAATGAATTGCGCTGCAAAAATAGCTTCATTCTTTGAGCCGCTAAGAGAGAAAAGAAGGCATTATGAATCATCTATGGATGAGGTGAAAGATATATTACATGATGGTGAAGAAAGGGCGCTTAAAGTAGCCCGCGAAACTATGGCTGAAGTACATGACAAAATGATGATGGGATAAATTTGTATAAAATCAAATTAGATCATTTTGAAGGTCCGCTGGATCTCCTTTTATTTTTTATAAAAAGAGATGAGCTGAATATTTATGATATTCCAATTCATCGTATTACACAGGAATTCCTTGAATATGTGAATCTTATCAAGATGCTGGACCTTGAAACTGCTGGTGATTTTATACTTATGGCATCTACACTAATGCATATAAAAGTGAGGATGCTGCTTCCAAGAGAAGTTGATGAAAAAGGAGAAGAGATTGATCCCCGCTCTGAGCTTATTCAGGCACTGCTGGAGTATAAAAAATATAAAGAAGTGTCTGAGGAACTGGGTTATTTAGAGTCTCAGCAGAGAAAACTTAGTTTTCGTGGAAATTTCAGTGCTGATGAAAAAGAATCTCCTCCTGAATATGAAATATTACTGAAGAATGTTACAATATTTGACCTGGCAAAAGCTTTTAAAAAAGTTATTGAAGGCCTTAAACCGCAGCCTGTTCATGAAATAAAGAAAATTAATATTACGATTGATGAACAGATTCAGTACATCCTTGACCTTTTAGATGCAAATCCTGAACTGCATTTTATCAGTCTTGTTCATGGAATGAAAGAAAAAATAAGAATTGTAATTACTTTTGTTGCACTTCTCGAACTTGTAAAAATGCAGAGAATTGGACTGAAAGAATCTCCAAATTTTAATGATTTTGTTTTGGTTAAAATAAATGGATAATATTTATTATTCTGTTATAGAAGCACTTATATTTTCTTCTGATGATCCCTTGCCTTCTTCAGAAATTATGAAGGCTATTAAAGGAATTGATGGTGATGATATTCAGATAACAGATGAGGAAATAGCTGCTGCAACAGAAGAACTGAACAAAAAGTATGATGAATATAATATTTCATTTAGAATAATGAAGATATCCGGAGGTTATTTATTTGCCACTAAGCCGGAGTATGCAAAATACGTGGGCTATCTTTCATCTGAAAAAAGTAAAAGACGTTTAAGCCAGGCTGCTGTTGAAACTCTGGCAATTATAGCTTATAAACAGCCAATTACAAAACCGGAGCTTGAATCTATAAGAGGTGTAAATTCAGATTATATTCTTAATACGCTTCTTGAAAAAAATCTCATTGCTATAACAGGCAGGGCTGAAACTATAGGCAGGCCGCTGCTTTATGGTACTACTCCGGAGTTCCTTAAATATTTTGGGCTTGACAAGTTGAGTGACCTTCCAAAACCGAGAGAAATTGAAGAAATTATGCAGGATGAAGATTTTCTTGAGCAAAAAAGGAAAATAATGATGAATGCAATTGAAGAAAGTGCTGAAGCTCAGCAGAGTGAAGAAAAAACAGAAGAACAACCAAATGCTGATTAGACTAAATAAATATATTGCTGATTCAGGTGCTGCTTCCAGGAGAAAAGCTGAAGAGTATATTCTGGACGGCAGAGTTATGGTCAATAATAACATTATTATGGAACTTGCTTTCAGAGTTGATGATGTTAATGACATCGTTTTACTTGATGGTGAAAAAATAGCGCCTAAAAGGCATTTGTATTTTCTGCTTAATAAACCCAAAGGTGTTATTACCACCACTGATGATGAAAAAAGCAGACGGACTGTAGTAGAGCTTATCAAAACAAAAGAAAAAGTATATCCGGTTGGCAGGCTTGATTATAATACAACAGGTGTATTATTTCTTACAAATGATGGAGACTTTGCTAACCTGCTGACTCATCCAAGAAACAGGGTACCGCGGGTTTATGAGGTACATATATCTGCTCCTTTAAAAGAGGAAGATGAAAAAACCTTGCTTAAGGGTGTGTATATTGACGGTGTAAAAGGAGTTTTTACCAAAGTAGCATTTCCTAAAAATACAAACAGGAAATTTATTGAGGTTACAGGTATTGAAGGAAGAAATCATTTTGTGAAAAATATGTTCGGTGCGCTTGGATATACTGTTACTGATCTGAACAGGAAAAGTTATGCAGGTATTCAGGCTGAAATTCCTGTCGGGATGTACAGGCAGTTATCCGGGGAAGAAGTTCAAAATATTATAAAAAAATATGGAAGATAGAAAGTATTTAATTCTGTTGTTGTTCCTGTTTTTTGCAGTTTCAGTTCATGCTCAACAGGCAGCACAGGATACAGTTCTTAAATATTCCCGCTCAACTATTCCGGAATTCTGGAACCAGGTTGATGATATATTTAATGACCCTAATTTCAGCAATGCAAACTGGGGGGTTATTATTCAATCTCTTGAAACAGGTGAATATTTTTATAAACGTAATGAAGATAAATTATTTATTCCTGCCTCAACATTAAAGCTTTTTACTACATCTGCGGGCCTTATTACTCTGGGCAGCGAATACAGATGGTCTACTGAAATTTATGGAAACGGTAAAATTGATGGCTCTGTGCTTCAGGGAGACCTGGTTATCCGGGGTCATGGTGATCCAACCATATCAGGGCGTTTTTATAACAATAATATTACTGCTGTATTTAGCCGCTGGGCTGATTCTCTTTTGGAAATTGGGATTGATGAGATATCCGGTAACATAATAGGCGATGACAATGACTTTGATGACGTTGGACTTGGAAGCGGCTGGGAATGGGAATATGAAAGTTATTGGTATTCAGCTCAGTCCAGTGCAATTTCATTTAATGATAATACAGTTGATGTCTATGTGACTGTAAATAAGAATAACAATTCGCCAAAAGTAACAATAGAACCGGATACAAAGTACATTATTGTTGTTAATAATGTTAAAACTGTTCCCCGTGATTCGGTTACCAATATTGATGTTCATCGTGAGCGGGGTACAAACCTTGTAAATGTTTTCGGAACAATAAAAATTGATTCTGATACAGTAAAAACCTATGTAAGTGTTAATAACCCGACTCAATATGCTATGGTTGTTCTTAAAGATGTACTTGAAAAGAAAGGTATAAAGGTTGATGGTTATCCAATTGATATTGACGACCTTTCAAAACCTTTAAGCTATTCAAGGATGATGCCTTTATTCAAGCATTATTCTTATCCGCTAAAAGATGTATTAAAAGTTATTAATAAGAATAGTCAGAATTTTTTGGCTGAGCAGTTACTTAAAACTATAGGGCTTGAAAAAGAGTATTATGGGTCTGCTGAAAATGGTATTGATGCTTCTGCAGAAATATTCCGTGAAATGGGCATAAATCCTGAAGGCATGGTATTGGTTGATGGAAGCGGGCTTTCGCGAAGTAATCTTGTATCGCCCAGGCATGTAGTTACATTACTGAATTATATGTATAAGAGTAAATACTTTATTCCGTTTTTTAACTCTTTGCCAATTGCAGGTATAGATGGTTCATTAGGCCTTAGAATGAAAAATACACGTGCCGAAGGAAAAGTAAGAGCAAAACCCGGCTATCTTGGTAATGTTAGAAGTCTTGCCGGTTATGCCTATACCGGAGATAATGAACCAATAGCTTTTTGTATTTTTGTAAATAACTTCAATGTCCCTGTTAAATTAGCAGAGAATATTCAGGATCTTGTTTGCCTCAGATTGGCAAACTTTAAAAGAAAATAAATTGTTTTGGGTATAAAAACATACCGGTCATATTTCGAAAAATTTAGGTATGTTTACTATAGTTTTTGTATAAAAATGGAGAAAATTAGTGGAAAGCAATAATCTGCAGCAAGATATTAACGTTTTAATAAAAAGAAGATATGAGGAACTTGAGGAACTAAAAGCCAAAGGAGTTGAACCCTTTGCTTATAGTTTTGATGTTGATTCCAGTTCAGAAAAAATTAAATCCGAATATGTTGAAGATGAAAAAAAGGATGTAAAAATAGCCGGCAGGATTATGGCTATCCGCCGTATGGGAAAAGCTTCTTTTGTCCATGTACAGGATGATAAAGGAAGAATTCAGATTTATTTGAAAAAAGATGATATTGGTGACTCTTATGATGCCTTTAAACTAATGGATATTGGTGATATTATCGGTGTTGAAGGTTTTGTATTCAAAACAAAAACCGGTGAAATCTCAGTTCATGCTTCGTCACTTGTTTTACTTTCAAAATCTCTCAAACCTCTTCCGATTGCTAAAGAAGTAGTTGATGAACATGGTAATAAAGTTGTATTTGACCAGTTTGCTGATAAAGAACTTAGATACCGTCAGAGATATGTTGATTTAATAGTAAATCCACAGGTTAAAGATGTATTTTATAAAAGAAGCCGTATAATCTCATCATTAAGAAAATTTCTTGACCAGCATGGTTATCTTGAAGTTGAAACTCCGGTGCTTCAACCTTTATATGGCGGTGCTGCTGCGCGCCCTTTTATAACACACCATAATGCTCTGGATACTACGCTGTATCTTAGAATTGCTGATGAATTATATCTGAAAAGATTAATTGTAGGTGGATTTAATGGCGTATATGAAATAAGTAAAGATTTCCGAAATGAAGGTATGGATAAAACTCATAATCCTGAATTTACAATGATGGAATTATATGTCCCTTATAAGGATTATGAATGGATGATGAAATTTGTTGAGCAGATGGTATCTGCTGTATGCCTTGAAGTTTTCCAATCTCTTGATTTTACTTTTGAAAACCAGGAAATAAACTTTAGCGCTCCATGGAACAGGGTTTCTATGATTGAGGCAATAAAAGAAAAAGCAGGTATTGATGTCATTCCGGCTACTACTGCCGAATTGAAGGAAACTGCAAAAAAACTTGGTATTGATATCAGGAATCTGGAAGGCAAAGCAAAACTTATAGATGAAATATTCAGCGTAACAGTTCAACCTGATTTAATACAGCCTACTTTCGTGGTTGATTACCCAATTGAACTTTCTCCTCTGGCAAAAAAACACAGAAGTAAACCCGGGCTTGTTGAAAGATTTGAAGCTTATGTAGCCGGAAGGGAAATAGCTAATGCGTTTAGCGAATTAAATGATCCTCTTGACCAGAAACAAAGATTTGAAGGACAGGTTGCTCTGCGCGAAGAAGGTGATGATGAGGCTCACCAGGTAGATGAAGACTTTTTGCGGGCACTTGAATATGGTATGCCGCCAACCGCAGGCTTGGGCATTGGAATTGACAGGCTTGTTATGCTTTTAACTAACCAGACTTCAATCCGGGATGTTCTTCTTTTCCCGCAAATGAAACCTGAAGTAAAATAGTACATTATCCGGATAAAAATCTTTCGCATGAAATTATTTAAATTCCTGATTCCTGTAATTATATTGGCCTCAATTGCCTTCCCACAGGAAAAAGAAAATCTGATTATTGATTCAGTAAATACAGGTACATCGCTGTTAAGATTACACAGCGATGTATCTGATTTTGAATCTATTACTCCTTATGCAAATAATATTCAGTATAATCCAATGAATAAAGATATTGATTATACTATGCTGGCAGGTGTAAGCGCTGCAACGTTGGGTGCCGGTATACTTGTTCATATATATCAGCGGGATGCCTGGTGGACAGACCAGCGCAGAAGCTTTCATATTCAGAATGATCCGTCATACGCACTTAATATAGATAAAGTTGGGCATTTTTTTGGCGCCGCTTTTCTTGCTCATGTGTTTTCCGGTTCACTGGAAGCTACAAATATGCAGTCTGAGCAGGCTGCCATCTGGGGCAGTTCTTTGGCTTTTGCATTTCAACTATATGTTGAAGTTGAAGATGGTTTTGGGCCGCAGTGGGGTTTCAGTCCGGGTGATGCAACCGCTGATTTACTTGGTGCCAGTTACACTCTGGGACAATATTATTTTCCGATTCTAAAAAACTTTTTAATTAAGTTTAGTTATTATCCTTCTGTAGAAATGAGAGAGGGGCGGCATAAAGGAAATGCGATAGATGATTATGAAGGTCAAAAATACTGGCTTAGTGTAAGAGTAAGAAATTTTATGCCTGAAAAAGTTGCAAGTATTTGGCCTGAATGGCTAAATATTGCTGTTGGTGCCGCTGCACAGGGACTTGATGGCTCAGGCGGTGGGAGAAGACTTTATTATCTTGGCCTTGACCTGGATACAGAAGCCATACCTCTGTATGGCCCTGTTTGGCAATTTGTAAAAAATACATTTAATTATGTGCATTTTCCTATGCCTGGAATCAGGTTTGGAAAAGATTCAGCTGCTTTTGTATTTCTGTTTTAATTTAGGGCTTACTTTTTTGAAATTTAGTATTATTATTCCAACTTTAAATGAGGAAAAACTGCTTCCTAACCTGCTTAAACAGTTAGGTGACAAAAAACTGAAGGAACAGTTTAATTTTGAAATTATTATTTCTGATGGTAAAAGTTCTGATAATACTATCCGGCTGGCAAGAGAATGTGCTGACCTTGTAACAATTCATAAAGGCTCTCACAGGCAAAATATTGCTGAAGGCAGAAATGAGGGTGCAAAAATTGCCACCGGGGATGTTTTTTTATTTATAAATGCAGATGTTATATTTGATAATACATTTGTATTTTTTAACCAGATTATAAATTTCTACAATAACTCAAAATATCTTGCCTTTACCTGTACTGTGAGAGTATTTCCAGATGAAGAAATTTTTGTTGATAAAGCGTACCATCAGTTTTATAACAAATACTTTAAAACGCTAAATATTATTGGTGTTGGTATGGGAAGAGGTGAATGCCAGGTTATAAGAAAAGAAGTATTTGAGAAAGTAAATGGTTATAATATTAACCTTGCAGCCGGAGAGGATTTTGATTTATTCAGGCGGGTAAGAAGATTCGGAAAAATTCTTTTCAGAAGTGATTTATGTGTTTATGAATCACCCCGCAGGTATAGAAAACTTGGTTATTGGGGAGTAACCTGGTCGTGGCTTAAAAATAGTTTTTCGGTTATTATTAAAAATAAATCTTTATCAAGGGAGTGGGAAGCAGTAAGATAGACATTCCCTTAAAATATGAGAGGGTCTTTTTGAAAAAACTTTTCCTGCTTTTAGTACTTGTTGCATCTGTTGCTTATTCTCAAACAGAATATGTACGCAGCGAGAATCCTGTTTATAATTTCCTTGAAAGAATGGAATCACTTAATATTCTTCCTGATTACAATAAATTTGAAATACCTAAAACAAGAAAAGATATATCAGAATATATAGCTCAGATTTCCACACATAAAATAGAATTGGATAATTCGGACAGAGAATTATTAAATGATTTTGTTGTAGAATTTGGCTTTGACCTTGCTGAAATCAATGCTAATATTCAGGATTCAATATCAGCTCCAATATCTTTGTTTGGAAGCAAAGATGATTTCAAACTCTTTTCTGATAAAGAAAAGTACATGTATTTTTATAATGAAAAAGGGAAGGCTGCTTTATTTGTAAGTCTGTTTGCAGGCGGCGAAGTTATTGATTATAAGCATGAAAGTCTTGAAAATAAATCAGCTTTTCTTGGTACAATTGGGGGCGAAATAAGAGGTACTTTCCTTGATCATTTCGGATTTTATATCAGAGGATCAAACGGGAATGCTTTTGGGGACAGAGAAGCTGCTCTTCAAAAAGAAGAACTTAAGTATAGTTATAAGTTTAATGAAAAACCTGACGAAACATTTTTTGATGAAACTGAAGGATACCTTGCTGCTGATTATGATATTATCAGATTCAAAATTGGCAGAGACCGATTAAATATTGGGTATGGCTCAAATAAACCTATCCTTGGAAATACTGCCCCCGTTTTTGATTATGTGAGCATGAACCTTAAATATAAGTTTTTTACTTTTTCTTTCTTCCATGGGAAACTTCTTGGGAATAGTTACGATATTATTGATACGGTTACAGATGTCGATCATTACGTAGCAGAAAAATACATAGCTTATCACAGACTCGGATTAAATATTTCGAAGGATGTTGATTTTGGTATTGGCGAAATTGTAGTATATGGAGAGCGCTCTATTGACCTTTCATATCTGAATCCATTCGCTTTTTATAAATCAATAGAACATTCTAACCGCGATAGAGACAATGCAATGCTTTTTGCTGATTTTAATAATAATTCTATTACTGGTTTTAATATATACTCTACCTTGCTTATTGATGATATTACTTTTGGGAAAGTTGGCAAAGGCTGGTGGGGCAATGAAATAATGTTTAATGCAGGGTTTTATTCATCAGTTCTGTATAAAATTATACCACTTGATTTCAGGTTCGATTATCTTAGAATTGAACCGTATACATTTTCACACAGGCTTTTAAGAAATAATTATACAAACTACAGCTATAAACTGGGTGCAGATGATGCTGATCCTAACAGCTATGTATTAAGTAGTGATTTTATATACAGGTTAAACCACAGATTTAACTTATCAGCAGGCTTTGTATATTCTGTTCATGGAGCAAATCCTGTTGATGAATATGGAAATGTAATCCAAAATGTTGGCGGTGATATTCAGCTTGGACACAGATTATCAGATTCTGAAACAGTTCATTTCCTTGACGGCGCACTGGAATATAAAAGGAAAATTTCTTTTTCGGTAAATTATGAACCGATAAACCAATATAATATAGCTGCATATATTGAATATGCAAATCAATCATTGCAAAACGGAATAAAGAATAATTATTTTACTTTTATTTTATCACTTGGAATAAAAATATAACAGGTATGTTAAATGAATGCAGGTAAATTCAGGATACCCTTTATTATAGTTGTTTTAGCTTTAGGAATAATTCTTGGTATACAAATAGAAAAAGTGTTTTCAGGTGATTCTGTTGGTGAAGGTATTGATAAATTAAACACTATATTGAATTATACTGAGAAGTATTATGTAGAGAATGTCGATACACAAAAGCTTGTGGAAGGGGCAATAAATGGAATGCTGAGCCAGCTTGATCCACATTCTGTATATATAAATGCTAAAGATATGGAATCTGTTGAAGATTATTTTAAAGGCAATTTTGAAGGGATCGGAATAGAATTCCAAATAATAGATGATACTCTTACAGTTGTTTCTCCTATCAGCGGAGGGCCAAGTGAGCAGGTTGGCATCCTGGCGGGAGATAAAATTATTAAAATAGAAAAAGAAAATATTGTCGGTATTTCAAATGAAAATGTCCGTAAGAAGCTTATGGGAAGCGCAGGGACAAAAGTTAATATTACTATTGTAAGGCACGGGCTTAAAGAACCAATTAAGTTTCAAATTGAACGTGCTAAAATTCCACTTTATTCAGTTGACACTCATTTTATGCTGGACAATAAGACAGGTTATGTTTCTGTATCTAAATTTTCTGAAACAACATTTATCGAACTAAATGATGCTCTTAATGATCTGCGTAAAAATGGTATGACTCAGCTTATACTTGATCTAAGAGGAAACCCTGGCGGCTATCTGAATCAGGCAGTTCAAATTGCAGATTTGTTTATTGATGGCAAAAAGAAAATTGTATATACAAAGGGAAGAAAATCAGAATTCAGTGAAGACTTTTTTGCTTCACAGCCTTCAGATTATGAGAAAACTCCTTTAGTGGTTTTAGTAAATAAAGGAAGTGCTTCTGCCAGTGAAATTGTTTCAGGCGCAATACAGGATTGGGACAGAGGGTTGATTGTTGGAGAAACTACTTTTGGTAAAGGCCTTGTTCAAAGACAATTTGTTCTTTCTGATCATTCTGCTGTCAGGCTAACTGTTTCAAAATATTTTACTCCTTCAGGAAGGCTTATTCAACGCGATTATAAAAACAAAAAAGATAAAGAAGATTATTATAATGAAATAAATGATAGAGATGAAGCTGAAGGCGATAATATAGATCATAAAGCTGAAAAAGATTCTTCGAAACATGTTTATAAAACTCACAATGGCAGAATTGTGTATGGTGGTGGTGGTATTACTCCGGATTATATTGTAAAATCAGAAGATGTGACAAAGTACACAACGGATTTACTTAAAAATAATGTTTTTTATCTGTTTGTTTCTGCTTTTATTGAGCAAAATGGTGAAAAAATTCATACCGAATTTAATAGCCTTGAAAAATTCAGAACTGGTTTTAATTTTAAGGAAAGCGATCTTAAAAAGTTTATTGAATTTGCAGAAAATAAAGGTGTAGTATTTAACAAATCCGATTATCTGAAAGATAAAGACTTTATCACTGGCAGATTAAAAGCTCAATTGGCTCGCAATTACTGGAAAAATGAAGGCTGGTATTCTGTTATGTTGAAAACAGATAATCAGGTAAAAAAAGCTTTATCTCTGTTTAATGAAGCAAGAGACCTTGCAAAATTTAAATGAAGTATTTAAAGTATTTATTATTGTCTTCTATTTGTTTTTTATTTTGGACAGACTCTGAACTGCAGGGAAAAACAAAAAAAACTGAACCCGGATTATTTCCAGGGAAAAAGATAGAAGTGGGTGAAGAATTGACTTATGTTGTCAGTTATTCATTTATGAAATTGGGTGAAGTAAAACTGAAAGTAAAAGATAAACGGATAATTGAAGGTAAAACTTATTATAATACTGTTGCATATATAGATTCCTATTCAGGTATTCCATTTGTAAATCTGCACCAGATATATGAGAGCAAAGTAAGTGAAGATTTGTATTCCGGATATTTCAGAGGAATAGTGAAAGAAGATGAATACAGCACATTTACTGAGTATTTTTTTGATTATGATAATAATAAGAAAATAAGAATTAAAAAGGGGAAAATAAGGCCATATGAGTTGTGGAATGATTCAACAACTTCAGCAGAGAAATACTTTCAGGATGGACTTTCGATTTTTTACTACGCCAGGATGAGTCTTGGAAAAAAACAATCAGTTGATGTCCCTTGTTTTGTTAAAGAAGATAAGGTTAATACTCATATAAACTTTTATACAGAACGATACCCGGTTTCAGTTGATGCAATAGATTATGATATAGATTGCCTGCGACTTGATGGAATTACTGATTTTGTGAGTGTCTTTGGCCTTACCGGGTATTTTGAAGGCTGGTTCTCAAATGATGAAGCATCTATACCTATTATAGCTAAGATGAAGGTTATTATAGGAAATATTACTTTAGAATTAAAAAGCTGGAAAAGGAACGGATGGAAAGCTCCAAAGTATATAAAATAGTAGAAGAAAATAAGTTATTTCCTTATTTGGATAAATTCCCACAAATTGATGATACTGTGTTTTTAGCTTCCGGTGTTAAAATAATTGGTGATGTTGAAATTGGAGATTATTCAAGTATCTGGTATAATACTGTAATTAGAGGTGATGTAAATTATATTAAGATTGGGAATATGACTAATATTCAGGATTGTTCTATGCTTCATGTTACTAATGGGAAATACCCGCTGAACATTGGGAATAGAGTTACTATTGGGCATTCAGTAACTCTTCATGGTTGCACATTGCATGATCTTTGTCTGGTGGGCATGGGGGCTGTTATATTAGATAATGCTGTTATTAATAAACGATCGTTGGTTGCGGCGGGGGCTGTAGTTAAACCAGGGTTTATTGTTCCTGAAGGGAAACTGGTTGCCGGTGTACCTGCAAGGATAGTCAGAGACCTGACTGAAATTGAAATGGAAGATTTTGAAAAATCTGCATTGAGATATAAAAAGTATTCGGAAATAACTGTTGAATCATTGAAAAACTATACTATAAACAAATGATTTTGAAATTTTGGGGTACTCGCGGATCAATCCCTGTCCCTGGCAAGAATACACTTCTGTTTGGTGGAAATACTCCCTGTGTTGAATTTCGTTCTGATAACAATGGAATAACTATAATTGATTGCGGTTCAGGTTTAAGAGAGCTGGGAAATTCTCTTGCGGGGAAGGAGTATCCTGATAACATAGATATTTTTCTAAGCCACTATCACTGGGATCATATACAGGGGCTGCCATTCTTTAAGCCGCTTTATGATGCCAGCAAAAAAATAAATTTCTTTGGAATGAATAGTTTCGGAGATGGTATTAAAGAACTTTTAAGCTATCAGATGGTTCCTAATCATTTTCCAATAAAAATTGAAGATTTGAAAGCTGAAATTTCTTTTACTGACATCGAAGCTGGTAATGTTTATAATAGTAATGGATTTATTATTGAAACACTAAAAGTTGTCCATCCTTCTCCAACTCTTACATTTAGGATAGGTTACGGTGATAAAAGCATTGTCTATATGACAGACAATGAAATCATTCTTAACTCAGATTCAAAATCAGGAGATATCAGTGATAAAATGTTTCATATGGCAAATAAAAAATTGATTAATTTCTGTGCTGGATGTGATTATTTAATTCACGATACTATGTATGAAGAGTCATTAATTGCAGGCAAAAAGGGCTGGGGGCATTCAGGTAATATTTCTCTTGCCAGATTTGGAGTACTTGCTGAAGCGAAAAATATTGTTCTTTTTCATTATAACCCGGATTACAATGATGAAAAAATAAACAATATGCTGGATGACACTATAAGTGAATTATCTAAAATAAGCTTAAAAACGAAGTGTTTAGCTGCCCGCGAAGGATTGGAGATTGTCATATAGGGAACATTTCATCAAAACAATTGGTTAATTCATAAAAAATATAATATTTTTGTTCTGTGATTAAAAACTTAGAAGTATACTCGGAAGCCAGACATAAGGTCAGCAAAGCTTTAATTAAAAAAGTTGTAGAATTATTAAAAAATGACCTTAAATTTGAAATATCTTCATTAATTATCAATTTTGTATCCGCCGCAAAAATTACCTTAATTAATTCTGATTTTTTGAACCATAATTATTCTACAGATATAGTTACATTTAACTATTCTGATAGTTTAGCTGTGATTGATGCAGAATTATTTATCTCAACAGATGATGCTCTCGATAATGCAATTAGATTCAAAGCTGAATTTACTGAAGAAATTATTAGATTAGTTATACATGGAATCCTTCATGTTAGTGGATTTGACGATAAAGAAAAAAATGACCGGGCGCGAATGAAAAGAATGGAAAATAAATTGCTTAATAAATATAAAAGTGTTTTATTAAGCCAGGAAGTTAAAATATGATATCATATATAGTTAACGTATTGGCTGAGTTAGTCGAGAGAATGAGTAAATCTGCTATAAATAAGGATTTTGAAACATTATTACAAAAAAAATACGATAAAAAAATCGTTGCAGCTGCCTATAGCTGGATATATGAAAAAAACACCAGGCCGGGAAGAATAAATGATTTTTCCCAAAAGATTAGGATGTTATCAGAAGACGAAATAGATTTTATCACTATTGAAAATTATAATTATTTGCTTCATTTCTATAATATCGGTCTGTTTAACAATACAGAGTTTAATTCAATTATAGAAAAAATTTTGTTACTTCCTGATGACCATATTAATATCGATAATATCAACATTTTAATCCTGGCCTTATATCTGGATACAGACAATATTGCCTTGCCGGGCAGCCGCTTTTTATTAAATTCATCAGATACAATAAATTAATCCTGAAAAATGAGTAAAAATTTAGTACTAGTAGAATCCCCTGCGAAAGCAAAAACAATTAACAAATACCTGGGTAAAGACTATGTAGTAGAAGCTACAGTCGGGCATATTAGAAATCTTCCCAAGACCAAATTGGGAGTTGACGTAGATAATAATTTTGAGCCCCAGTATGTTACAATTCGTGGAAAGGGAGATACAGTAAAGAAAATAAAAACCCTTGCTTCCAAAAGTCAGAATATCTTTATAGCAACTGACCCTGACCGTGAAGGTGAAGCTATTGCACAGGATATTGCTGATATATTAAATGGAAACTCTGCTTCAAATATTTTTAGAGTTTTGTTTAATGAAATTACCAAAACCGGGGTTTTAAAAGCAATGAAAGCTCCCCGGTCAATTGATAATTTTCTTGTTTCTTCTCAAAGAGCCCGCAGAGTTATGGATCGTATAATCGGCTATAAAATAAGCCCTTTCTTATGGAAAGCTGTCATCGAATTGTCAGGCAGTACATCATTATCTGCGGGAAGAGTTCAATCTGTAGCGCTTAAATTGATTTGTGATCGTGAAGCTGAAATTGAAAAGTTTATTGTTACAGAATACTGGTCTATATGGGCAATTTTTAAAACTGACAAGGGAGAGACTTTCAGGGCAAAGCTTTTTAGCGTAAATGGCAAAGATTTAAAAGTACAGCCCAAACCTCAAATGTCTGAGGAGGACTGGAAAGAGTTTCTTGAGAAAAATTTTGCTATCTCAGATGAAAAATCTGCTCTTGAATACTTTAACAGGATTAAAAGCAAGGATAATTTTGTAATATCCGGTGTTTCAAAACGCCATACAAAGAGAAATCCTCCTGCGCCTTTTATTACAAGTACTCTTCAGGCTGAAGCATCAAGAAGACTGAAAATGCGGCCAAAACAGACAATGATGATTGCGCAGAAGTTATATGAAGGTATAGATCTTGGTAAAGAAGGTACTGTAGGTCTTATTACGTACATGAGAACTGACTCGACCCGAATAAGTGATGAAATTCTTGTTCCGTTAAGAGAACATATTAAGAACTTTTTTGGACAGGAATACCTTCCTGAAACTCCTAATAATTTTGAGAAAAAGAATAAAATAAATGTTCAGGATGCACATGAAGCAATCAGGCCTACCACGCTGAACTATAGTCCTGAATTTGTTAAACCTTTTCTTGATAATAAATCCTTTAAAGTGTATGAACTTATCTGGCGAAGGTTTATTGCCTCGCAGATGAACCCGGCACTTATGGAAACTACAGTTGTTGAAATAACAGCGGATGAATTTCTATTTAAAGCTTTTGGCAGTGCCATTCAGTTTAAGGGTTTTATGCAGGTTTATGAAGAGCTTGCCGAGCCAAAGGAAAACAGTGAGGAAAAAGAAGAATACAGGAATGAAAATATTCCCCTGGGGCTTGAAAAGGATCAAAAACTTCAACTTGAGGAATTGCAAAAAAGTCAGCATTTTACAAAACCACCGGCGCGATTTACGGAAAGCAGCCTTATAAAAGAACTTGAAAGCCGTGGTATAGGAAGGCCAAGTACTTATTCACTTATTGTAAGTACAATACAGGACCGTAAATATGTTGAAATGACTGACAGGAAGCTTTTCCCAACAAAGCTCGGCAGGGAAGTTAACAGGATACTGGTTAAGAATTTCCCTGACATTATCAATGAAGACTTCACATCAGCCATGGAAAATGAGCTTGATCAGATTGCATCAGGTGAAAATGAATATGTAAAAGTACTTAACGATTTTTATTATCCATTTTCTAACGCGCTGAAAAGTGTAGAAGATAAAGTTGAAAAGATTATCTGTGATCAGTGCGGTGGAGAGATGGAAATAAAAATTGGCAGGTTTGGTAAATACCTTGCCTGTACAAAGTATCCTGACTGTAAAAATATAAAATCATTTAAGGATTATTTTGCTCTTCACCAGGAACCGGAGTATACCGGGGAAACCTGCGAAAAGTGCGGTGCCAGAACTGTCTACCGTAATGGAAAATTTGGCAGATTTATTGGGTGCGAAAGATATCCTGAATGTGATTATATTAAGAATATTTCTCTTGGCGTTAAATGTCCTAAGTGCAAAGATGGCGACGTTGTTGAAAGACGCTCTAAACGAAATAAGGCCTTTTTTGGCTGTTCACGTTATCCTGACTGTGACTTTGTTGCATGGTATAAACCTGTTCCTGTAGAATGCCCCAATGGAGATTCTGAGTATATGGAAGAAAGGTATTCTGCTAAAAAAGGAAATTATCTCCGCTGCCCAATTTGTTCCGAAGAGGTTATTCCTCAGGAAACTGAGCAGGAATCAGAAGATTAATTTTATTGTACTTGAACATAATTGTTTTAAAATATATCTTATATTAGTCTTTGCTGATAATAGTATAACGGATGAACATAGAAAAAGCTTCTTCTGAATATATCGGGGAGCTTAAGGGTATAAAGCGGTATTCCGCTAATACAATAAAAGCGTACTCTGAAGATTTATCTGAATTTATGGAATTTTGCGCGAAAAAATCCATAACAGACGTAAGCTTCCTGACTGAACGTTTCCTTAAGAGTTATCTTATGGAACTTTCTGATAAAAAAATAAAGACAGGGCCATCATCTGTAAAGCCAATTGATAAGAAATCTATCTCGCGAAAACTTGCAGCTATACGTGGCTTTTGTAAATACCTTTTTAATCATAGTACTATAGATACTAACCCTGTTGTTTCTATTCGAAATCCTAAAATTCCAAGGAAATTGCCGGAGATTATTTCATCCGGTACTTTTGAGAATCTGTTTCGTCTTCTGGATAAAGAAGTTCAGGCTAAAGTAATTTCAGAAAATGACGATATATTAATAAAGGCTGTCTTTGAAATACTTTATGGTTGTGCATTAAGAGTTTCTGAGTTATGCAGTCTGAATATTAATGATGTTGACCTTGCTGAAAGAGTTGTCAGGGTTAAAGGAAAAGGCAGTAAAACCAGAATTGTACCTTTAGGAGATAAATCCGCAGGAATCATTAAAAAATACCTCATTGCAAGAGATAAACATATTTATTCCGATCCATTATTTGTTACAAAATCCGGAGAAAGGGTCTATCAGAAGTTTATTTACCGAACTGTCCATAAATATCTTTCTAAATTAACTGATATAAAGAAGAAAAGTCCGCATATTTTACGGCACAGCGCTGCAACTCATATGCTTGATGCAGGTGCTGATCTGCGCGCTGTAAAAGAAATACTTGGACACGAAAATTTGTCTACTACACAAATATATACTCATGTAAGTATTGAACGGTTGAAATCTACTTACAAGAAAGCTCATCCAAAATCATAAACGGAGGACTATATGAAAATCTCCATAACGGCACGTAAGTTCAAGGCTCATGATTCTTTGAAAGATTTTATTACTTCCGAAGTATCATCACTTGAAAAATTTAATGACAGTATTTTAGGCGCTGAAGTAATTCTTAGTTATGTTAACAACAAAGAAAGCGTTAAAAGTGCTGAAATTATACTGCAGGTGCCGGGGCAGACACTAACGGCGACGGAATCTACAGATGACTTTAAAAAATCTATTGCTGCTATAGTTGAAAAGATTTCGCGGCAGCTTGATAAAGTAAAAACAAAAAAGGTATCAAGAGTTAAACCAACACTTATTGAAAATGATCAAGATTAATCAAAGAGCTATATCGAGAAAAGAATTTATCACAGTTAATTTTTTACTGAATAACTCTAAAGATGCATTCAGGCTGAAATTATACTCGGATGAATCAGGCTTCGAGAGAAAAATTACAGATCAGAATCTACACCGGCCGGGCTTAGCCCTGGCCGGTTTTTTTGATCTTTTTTCTTTTACCAGGATTCAGGTACTTGGGAACACTGAAATGAGATACCTGAATCAGCTTTCAGATGAACTTAAGAGAGAAAAGCTTGAAAAGATTCTGTCATTTGATATTCCATGTATTATCATGACTGATAATAACGAGCCATTCCCAATATTGGTCGAATTGGCAAATAAACACCATATTCCGCTTTTCGGATCTCCTTTTTCAACAACAAAACTTATATATCTTGTGGGGGATTTTCTTGACGATCAGTTCGCTCCAAGAATATCTATTCACGGTTCATTTGTCGATGTATATGGTGTTGGACTTCTTTTTGTAGGAAAATCTGGCATTGGTAAAAGTGAGGTTGCACTTGATCTTGTTGAAAGGGGACACCGGCTTGTAGCAGATGATATAATAATACTAACCAAAAAAGGGGAAGGCATACTAATGGGGTCGGGTACAAACCTGGCTAAGCATTTTTTAGAAATAAGGGGCCTTGGAATTATTGATGTTGAGAGAATGTTTGGAATTCGTGCTATAAGATTTCAAAAAAGGCTTGAAATTATTGTAGAACTTGAAGTTTGGAATGATCAATCAGAATATACACGTACCGGGCTTGATGAAAGTACGGTTATAATTTCAGATGTTGAAGTACCTTATGTAAAGCTTCCTATTCTTCCCGGAAAAAACATTACAGTAATTTCCGAAGTGATAAGCCTTAACTATTTGTTAAAACACTATGGTTACGATGCCGCTAAAACCTTTGAATCGCGTCTAAATAATATGATATTAAACAAAAAATCTGATGATTTCAGAGGTGTCGATTATTTTGAGCATGATTTTGAATAAAGCATAACTTGACAAATAGAGTGTTATTGTTTAGATTCCCGCACCTGTTATGAAAAAATTATACTATTTTTCCAAATCAAAACTGCAATATGAAGAGATAGGTAATTTCAGAGTCAAAGCATCTCTGGGAGTATTTATTGCTGTTGCAGGCATTGTAGGGGTTTTCTTTGGGCTGTATTTACTGGCAAACACAGTATTTGGCGGTTCAAACGATCTTCAGTCATTGAAGGATGAAAATAGGAAATTAAAGTCTAAATTGAACGATGTTGTTGACTTATACTCTACATTAGATAATAGGTTAGACAGTTTAGTTAAAGTAAATAATGAACTTAGAGTGGCTGCTAATTTGCCCTCTATTTCAGATGAAGAAAGACAAGTTGGTGTTGGTGGTGGATATTTTGATAATTCAATAGACTTTTTAAAAGATAAAAACGAAATTAATATTTCGCATGCTCTTGCATATATTGACAAAGTCAGCAGAAAAATAAGCTTCGAAAAAAATCAATATTATGAAATTGAAAAGAAATTAAAAGAAAATGCCAAACTGGCTGCCGCAATGCCTGCAGTTATACCGTGTGCCGGAGTAATTACGGAGCATGGTTTTGGTATGAGAATGCATCCAATATTACATATTATGAGGATGCATGAGGGTATTGACATAGTAACAGATATTGGGACAAAAGTTCAGGCAACTGGTTCAGGAATAGTTGATTTTGTCGGTAATAAAGGTGGTTTTGGACTTGCAATTGAAATTGATCATGGCTTTGGATATAAAACAGTATATGGCCATTTATCAGAAACTCTGGTACATGTTAATCAGAAAGTGACAAGAGGGGATTTAATAGCTAAAACAGGGAATTCTGGTTTATCTACTGGCCCTCATTTACATTATGAAGTACAGCATAACGGTGAAAAAATAGATCCTTCTAATTTTTTCTTTAGTGATTTAGGCTTTTTCGAAATTAAAAATAACAAGTATTCTTCTATTAAGAAGTAAATATGTGGAGATAAAAGAGTATGATTTGGACAGTAGAATTAGCTTCTTATCTTGATGATGCCCCATGGCCTGCTACAAAAGAGGAGCTTATTGATTATGCAGAAAGAATTGGAGCTCCTTATGAAGTTGTTGAAAATTTAATGGAACTTGAAGATTCAGAAGAACCATATGAATCAATTGAAGATATATGGCCGGATTATCCTTCTGATGAAGATTGGTTTTATAACGAGGACGATTATTAATCCTAATACGGCGCATTAAGCGCCGTTTTTGTTTATGACAGAATACTGGAATGGATTATATGGCCAGGATCTAGTAAAAAATCTTCTTGAAAGTCTTATAAAGTCTGAAAAAGTACCCCACGCATTATTATTTTCAGGCATTGAAGGAACTGGTAAAGACTTTTTTGCTATCCGCTTTGCTCAGGCACTTATCAAAGCATCAAGTGCTGCTGAAAAAGATACAATTGTAAATCAGATTGGAAATCTTTGTGAGCCGTATTTTAAATATATAATTCCTCTTCCCAGGGGGAAAAATGAAACTGATGACAGCGGTCCTGTTGATAAGTTAAGCAATGAAGAAATTCAAACACTAAGGGAAGAATTAAACAAAAAAATTGTAAATCCTTATTACAATATCAAAATTCCCAAAGCAAATAATATTAAAATCAGCAGTATAAGGGATATTAAAAAATTCGTTTCTTTTAATTATGACGATATTCCATATAGAGTTATAGTTATTTCCGGAGCACATCTTATGAATGAAGAAGCTCAAAATGCTTTGTTAAAAAGCCTTGAAGAGCCTCCTGAAGGTGTCATTTTTATATTAACAACGCCTTATCCAGGAATACTCCGTGAAACTATTCGTTCCCGCTGCTGGATAATAAACTTCCAACCGTTAATTGACAGTGATATTAAAAGCATTCTGACAGAATATTTTGACTTTGATAATGAATTAGCTGGAATGATTGCCCCTTTTGCTATGGGTTCAGCAACAAATGCATTAAATCTTAATGAGCATGAATTTATTAAAGTTCTTGATAAGACAATCTTTCTTCTAAGATATTCTTTCGGAAGGAGATATCATTCTGCTTTGAATGAAATACTTCCTTATGTTACTGAAGGCGGGGCCGATTCTGTTAAGCTGTTGATCCAGATGATAATTATATGGTTGAACGATCTACAAAAATTAAGATATAAAGAGGGTAATATATTCTTTAAATCACACCTGGAAACGCTTGAAAAATTTAACGTACGGTTTCCTGACTTGCAGTTAAATGAAACAGTTGCAAAACTTGATAAATTTTCATCATTGATTGCAGGTAATATAAATCTTAATCTTATAGCACTTAATATAGTAATAGAACTTGCATCTTTAACCATCCGGCCTAAAAAATAATTATCACTACAACCTGAGAGGAAATAATGGACATAAGAATTATTTCTGTTATTGGAGGCGGCACAATGGGTAATGGAATTACCCATGTATTTGCATTAAAAGGATACCAGGTAAATTTAATTGAATTGAGCAGGGAACAGGCTGACAAAGCTTTATTAACTATTTCCGCGAATCTTGACAGACAGAAAAACAAAGGGATTATTTCCGGCGAAGATAAAGAAAGTGCATTAGAAAGAATAACAGTTATTGAATCCCTTGATAAGACTCCACCAGATTCTGATTTAATAGTTGAGGCGGTTTTTGAAAACAAGGCTGTAAAACAGGATATTTATACAAGACTAAATAGTCTGATTAAAAAAGAATGTATATTTGCAACAAATACTTCAGCAATATCAATTACTGAATTAAGTTCCGCTGCACGTCCTGATAGATTCTTAGGCATGCATTTTATGAACCCTGTCCCGGTTATGAAGTTGGTTGAAATCATACGCGGATATTCAACAAGTGACGAAACATTTACCGGGATTAAGAACCTTGTTACGAAAATAGACAAAGTGCCGGTTGAGGTTAATGATTATCCGGGCTTTGTGGCAAACAGAATATTAATGCCAATGATTAATGAAGCAATATTTGCAGTTATGGAAGGAGTTTCATCTATTGAGGATATTGATAAGGTAATGAAGCTTGGAATGAATCATCCAATGGGGCCGCTAGCACTTGCTGACTTTATAGGACTTGATGTGTGCCTGGCAATAATGGAAGTATTATATAATGGATATAATGACAGTAAATACCGTCCATGTCCGTTATTAAAGAAAATGGTAGCTGCTCAAAAACTTGGTAAGAAAACAGGAGAAGGTTTTTATAAATATTAGTTTATGTTAAGCTTCAACGGTATGAATGTCCGATAATGTATATTATGTAAACTAATGAATTCGTAATAAATCAAACATAGATAATCAATTCTAAATAGTTTGAAACTCCCCTTTTATATTTTTCAACAAATTTCCACACAGGGATTTATTGAATCTTGAAAAGATTATTCGAATATTGCTGATACAAACATTTTGGGGTCGAAGTTCTGTAAATCCTCAATACCTTCGCCAACACCAATATATTTAACCGGAATTTTGCGTTTGGCGCATATCTGAAAAATAACGCCGCCTTTGGCCGTCCCGTCAAGTTTGGTAATAACAAGCCCGTTTATATCAGTAACTTTGGCAAATTCTTCAGCCTGTATAATGGCATTTTGGCCAGTGTTACCGTCAAGGACTAAAAGTGTTTCATTTGGAGCACCAGGTAATACTTTAGCAATAACACGTTTTATCTTTGATAGCTCATCCATTAAATGAGCTTTATTGTGTAACCTGCCGGCCGTATCAATAAGAACTACGTCGTAATTGCCTTTTACAGCAGCCTGGACAGTGTCAAAAGCAACAGAAGAAGGGTCTGAACTCTTGCCGCTTATAATTTCTACTCCAGCCCTGTTTGCCCATATTTCAAGCTGTTCATTAGCTGCGGCCCTGAAAGTATCTGCTGCACCTACAATTACTTTAAGTCCTGATTGTTTATAATTATGAGCCAGTTTTCCGATAGTAGTAGTCTTCCCTGCTCCATTAATACCTACTACAAGAATTACATAAGGTTTATATTTGCCAATACCATTTTCGGTCGAATCATCTGCAGGAATATCCAGGACAGATGTAAGCTCTTTTTTCACGGTTTCCACAATATTTATATCTGAGCGATCTTTGTCTGACTTTAACGCAATTCTTGTGTTTTCTATGATCTGGGTGGCAGTATCAAACCCAATATCGGAAGTAATGAGGATTTCTTCAATTTCATCAAGAGTTTTGTCATCAATTACCGCTTTACCACTGATAGTTTCGTTAATAGTGTTAACAATTTTGTCACGGGTTTTTGCGAGACCTTCTTTTAACTTATCAAAATTTAGATTTTTAAATAGCTTCATTTTTATTTTGTTGTTTTATAAATTCAATGGCTCTGAACAGGTATCCAATAAAGGATGCAAAAATAAGAAAAATACTTAAAGTATAAAGAGCCAGAAAGATAAAATTATCACGGCTGACATCCATAATAAAACATAATAATACAATACTGATATTAACAACTGTAATCTTACCCAGCATATTTGATGGCAGCACTTTTCCAAGCTTTTTAGATACAAATATACCCCCTAAAAAGATCAAGACATCGCGGCCAACAATCATAAAAAAGTAATAATCAGGTACAATTCTTTGCAGATAAAGCTGCAAAATTATAGCTCCGATAATAAACTTATCTGCTAAAGGATCAATTATTTTCCCCAACTCAGTTACTTCATTGTGCTTCCGGGCGTAATAGCCATCCAGAAAGTCAGTTGATGCTGCAATTACACACACAATAAAGACCATCCATCTTACTGACACGGAGTTCATATTACCAATAAGAAACCACACAGGAATAGCCAGAGCAAGCCGCAAAAGACTAAGCAGATTAGAAACGAGAAACAGATCCTTCTTTATGTTCATTTTATATCCGGAGTTCATAAATATTTATCTTATCACTGTAAATTTACCAATTTTTTCTTCAACCTCATTATTATTGTCATCCAGCCTGACAATTCTGTACAGGTATACACCGCTGCTTAAGGTATTATTACCTTCATCTTTTAAGTTATATTCAACACCACCATTACCATCTCTTTCTTCAAGGCTATATAGCTTTTTTCCTTCCAATGAGTGTACGGTTATGTTCACCCTTCTGGGCAGGTTTGCAAACATTAACTTTCCGCTTCCCCCACTTATTTTAGCCGGGCTGGGGTAAACATAAACGCCAGAAAGGTTGTCGGTGCAGCTTGTTAAAACTATATAGCTACCAGTGCTTTCATTTATTTTAACACCGCCAGCAGAAGAAATGTTGTTCAGTTTCAAACGGTATTCTTTGCCTATTGAACCCACGGGGCGTTCCTTAACCAGGTAAAGACATATTGTTTTTTTATCTGACTGGCCTACAGATACTGAAGCGACATGATTTTCAGGTTCAAATTCATAATTGGATATATTAGCAGCATCTGCTTCATTTACTTCAAGGTTAAAGCTGATATAAACAGTATAAGGGTCTTTAATTGTATAGCTGCTTATGTAAAACTCTGTCTGACTTTCAGTTGGCGATACCCAAAATGACAGAGTATCCTGGTTTATATATGAACCATAATAATCCTTTAATCCCTTTATTATAATTTTATATGTTCCTTCAGCCAGGCTGTTATTATAAGAAATAAGATAAGAATACTGTGAAGCTGCAGAAATGGAATTTGGTGTGCCTACACCGATTATTTCAAAAGCTTCAAGGTTATCAATTGTGTTATTTATCTTATCCGAGAAAGTGATTAATATGTTGCTGCCGCTTTTATTTTCAGCTTTTATTGCTGAGGCGGGAGCATGAGAATATACCGAAAGTATTTTACTTAAATCAGATACGGGTATTTCTTTTGAATTATCAACTTGTTTTACTGCATAATAATAATAAACTCCAGGTTCCAGTCCGGAGTCGGTATAGAAAGTATTTGAAACAGAATCCAGCAGTGCCAGGTTTTCATGTGAGGTTCCTTTAAATATAAGGTACTTTCCCGAAGAACCAGACCATTGCAGATGAATATGAGTTGAATCTATGCTGTATGCCAGGAAACTTCCAGGGACAGAAGGCTTTACAGATGTTGAAAACTCGTAAAACTTATATCCGTCAGCATATTGCAATCCAATTTCCGAAACCCCATTTTGATTAAGATCGCCGCAAAAAATTGCCTCGCTGCTTATGCCTTCTTCAAAAAATACCAGCCTGTTGCTGCTGTTTAAATACTTAAATATGTATACATCTGGAAATATATTTACAACAAGTTCATCTTTACCATCATTATCGATATCCGCCATTTTTAGTGATTGAAAAGATTCAGAGAAAATCCCGGAATAATCTGCTGACTGATCAACAAATACTTTTTCAAACAGGATATTTGCCTGATGATTTTTAAAACCAATAATTCTTAAAACAAAATATGAAGCAATACTGTTTGAATTATATAAAACAGCAATTTCATCTGACCCGTCTCCGTTATAATCACCAGAAGCAATAATTTTATTTTCCCCAATTGTTAATGTATTCTCAATCAGGCTGTCACCGGGAGTTATAATTCCATTATTATATTTATAGGTATGTAAATCTCCGTCATAATCAAGCAAACATAATTCATTTATTCCATCACCATCAATATCTGCTGCAACTACAGAGTTTTTAAATGATACATTATAATAATCCTGCCCGGAATAATCACTGCTGTTGATGTAAGAATTGTTTATTGCTCCAATAGAATCAAGACTAAGGTCATCATTTATCCTGAATAATTTAGTTATGGTTTTATAATGGTTGCTGATTATTTCAGGCCGTCCATCATTATTAAGGTCAGCGGCAAGAATTGGATAGAAAAAAGACGTATCCTTTTTAACTTTCTCTGTCAGTGTAAAATCACCGGATTGCTGTTGTTCAAATATATATGCATCAGGAAAACTTCTGCTTAAAATGTCTGTTTTGTTATTGTTATTAAAGTCACCAACCGAAACCGGGATTTGATTACTGAAACTTCCTTTAGCAGTAAAACTATTATCATCAAGAGTAAAAAGCTTATATTGAATATTGACAGAATCTGGTTTATCAGCATAGCTGTTAAATAAAACTTCATTGAACCCATCAGATAAAAAATTAACAGGTTTATCATAAAGATCTCCGGACGAGAGTGTATAAGGCATCTGATTAAATGAGGACAACACTTCAGCCGGATCTGTAGAATATTCAAAATAAGAATTATTATTTTTAAGAACAGACTTTAACCCCGCAAGGTTTTCCGCTTCAAAATAAATCTCATAAACAGTGTTGGGTTGAACGATACCCTGCGGTATAAATCCATAATGCAGTTGTTTTACGAACTGAGTATTAGCAGCAGAACCATCAAGCGTAATAAAATTAAAATCACTGCTGTTTCCTTTTTGCCTGAAGTACATCCGCGTTACAGATACGGTATTAGTATACAATTCACCCATGATGGTAGATGTTTTGCCAATATATACCGGCCCGGCTCCAACCAGAAGAATTTCAGGAGGAGTACGCAATATGTGAAAGTTTATTCGTTCTTCTGTTGTGCCGCCATTATTAAGTGTAACAAGAAGCCGTAATGTGTAATCCCCTTCTGGTAAAGAGGCAATATTTAATGCAGCAATATTTTCATTGACTACCTGGTAGCTTCCATTTGAAGCGATAGCAGACCAACTGTCAGGAGTAATGCCGCTTCCGTATTGAATTGTATAGCCTGAAAAATACGGCGACATTGCAGTAATATTTATATTTATTGTATCCTTAGAGGTGGCAAAATCCTGGTACGGGTAATTAAATTTAACTTTTGCCGGTGACAGAATAGTTAATGCTTTATTAAGATTAAGCCTGCCAGCCCCGGTTCTTATATCCCACCCGCCTGAATTTATATCATCACATGTTGATTTTAATATTTGCTTAACCTCTTCATTGGAAAAATTATTGTTGACTGACAAAACAAGGGCCGCCGCCGCTGCAACATGAGGAGCCGCAGCAGAAGTTCCATTAAACTCACTATAGCCGCCATACATAGTTGTAGATAAAATAGATGTTCCCGGCGCAACGAGGTCAAGAGTAGAGCCATAAGTACCGGTATAAGAATCTTCTTTAGTGGAATTTCCTACTGAAATAACTTCTTCGTATCCTGAAGGATAATGAGCTTCATCATTATTTGAATTTCCTGAACTGGCTACAAGTACTACGTTTTTACTATAAGCATACCTAATCACATCCCGTAAAACAAACGAAAACTTTGTATCACCAAAACTCATATTTATAACACGGGCATTCATTTTAACTGCATATAAAACTGCAGCAGCAACATCATCATCTTCACCATTGCCGGTATTATCAAAAGCCCTGAGGTTAAGCATTTTTATACCCAGGGCAACCCCGGCAATACCTTTAGAATTTCCGCTGACTGCGCAGGCAATACCGGCAACAGCGGTACCATGATGACCGAAAGTACCTCTGACAGGGTCATAGGGATAATTATCCCAGTTATGTATATCAACAGTAGTATCCTCAGGAAGGCCTGTTCTATCTGTAAAATCCCAGCCCATATAGTCGTCAACAAATCCATTCCCATCATCATCAATATTATTGGATGACTTGTCATTGCCATTTTCATCCAGGCCCATCTCACCCTGATTATAATATATATTATTTTTTAAATCAGGATGAAAAAACTCAATACCGGTATCAATTATAGCAAGCAGGATTTTATCAGAACCTGTAGTTATATTCCATGCGTTAAAAGCCCCAATCTTTTCGAGAGCCCACTGCTCGTTTATAAGACTGTCATTAGGAACTGACTCAACTTTGTAAGTGACTGAAGGCTGTATGTATTCGATTGAATTATCTGACTTTAACTGACTAATATATTCATCAGCAGATTCCTGACTGTTAAAAGTAACTTTTAATATATGGGAAAGGCCCTCATCATCAGAGGCCAAATTTTGAGCAAAATGTCGGATTGAATAAGATGATGGAGATGTGCTTTTTTTTAGAGAAGTTGAAAGCTGCTGTTCAGTAATTTTTTCCTCAACAGCAGCCCTGTTAACAGTATTCTTATATTTTATAAAATATGTTAAACCACCGGCATAAACGAGGTTAGTAAAAGATATTAAAAAAATAAAAAATACTTTTCGTTTCATAATACCGGTATTTTATATTATATGTATGCCATAAATGCACACATTATAAACAGATTTCCGGAATAGCAAATGGAAATTCCATGGAAATCTATATTTCATACATTTCTTTTTTGAATGTATGGTCTACAGGTGTAGGATAGTTGCCAGAAAAACAAGCTGTACAGAAATTATCAGGATCAACTTCTTTCATAGCATGAAGCATTTCATCAATAGTCAGATATTCAAGGCTGTCTACGCCAAGGTACTTTTCAATTTCCTTTATGTTTCCATGCATTTTATTGGCAATAAGCTCTTCCCTGCTGGGGAAATCCATACCGTAATAGCAAGGATGCATAATTGGGGGCGAAGATATTCTTAAATGTATTTCTTTAGGATTAGCTTCTTTAATTAAACGGATTAAAAGCATGGATGTTGTACCACGCACAATGGAGTCATCAACAACTACAATAGTCCTGCCTTCAAGAACACCCTTAACAATGCTGAACTTTATTTTAACGCCCATTTCCCTTTTTTCCTGTCCTGGCTGAATAAAAGTTCTGCCGATATAATGGCTTCTTAACAATCCAATTTCGAATTTTGACAGGACACCACTTTTTTCGAGTTCAGTCTGATAGCCAATCGCAGTTGTATTAGAACTGTCAGGTACACTTATAACAATTACTTTTTTGCCATCCTTATCAACAACGGGATGTTTGCGTGCAAGTTCTTTCCCTAAACGCCTTCTCATCTTGTCAACATTATGCCCAAAAATAATACTATCCGGACGAGAGAAATAAATATATTCAAAAATACAATGTTTTTTTGGCCTTGGAGTATTATCAATTCTTGAAGACTTTACCTGTCCTGTTTTAACAACCTCATCATCAATAACAATAATCTCACCAGGTTCAACTTCACGAGTAAATACAGCAGAGTTAATATCGAATGCACAGGTTTCTGATGCAGCAACAAAAGCTTCGTTTATTTTACCAAGCGAGAGAGGCCTGAAGCCATATTGATCTCTTGCTACAATAAGTTTGTCATCCGTAAGAATTAATAAACTAAATGAACCTTTAATTTTTTGAAGTGCTTCTCTAATTTGTTCAATCTGATCATTTAATTTACTTCTTGCAATAAGGTGAAGAATTACTTCAGTATCACTTGTTGTCTGGAATATAGCCCCTTCATTGACTAATTCTTCTCTTAGTTCCTTGGCGTTAGTTAAATTGCCATTATGAGCAACGGCAAGATTTCCAAGCCTGTAGTGAACAACAAATGGCTGTATATTTTTGAATGATTCAGAAGCACCTGTGGTTGAATACCTGTTGTGCCCTATAGCTGAATAACCTCTTAAATTATTTTTTAATATTGTCTGGTCTCCATAAACTTCAGATACAAGTCCTTCACCTTTATGTATATAAAATTCCGAATGTCCTTTTTCATTAGTACCTCGAGAGACCAAACCGGAAGCTTCCTGTCCCCGATGCTGAAGGGCATGTAAACCATAATAAGTCTTTACAGAAGCGTCAGGTGAGCCGTATATACCAAATATGCCGCAGTGGCAAGTAGGTTTATCTAAATCTTCTTGCATTAAATCTCTTTCAAAAAAAATGATTAACAAAATTACGCAGAAAAATAGTATTCTGAAAATATTATCATTTCCAGATAATAAAAAGAGATGAATTATTCACCTAAATATATTAACATACATAATAATGCATAATAATAATTTTATGAAATAAATGATAATAAGATAAATAATTTTAAAAGAGATATTATAAACAATTTATAAAACATACTATTAAACTGACAGGCAGGAATGCAGTTATCAGAGGCAAAAAAATAATAGTCGGAACGGCGGGATTTGAACCCGCGACCCCTTGAACCCCATTCAAGTACGCTACCGGGCTGCGCCACGTTCCGAATATAATTATAATTTACTATGCAAAAGTTCTAAAATACTTTTTATTTCTTCAAGGTCTTTTTTTAGGGATGGCTTATCTGTTTTATCAGTGTTTATTACAGAATCCTTCTCGGTATCAGTTTGCGAATTTACTTCCGCCTGTGGTTGAGGGGCATCCGGAGAAAAATCATCTAATATTTTTTTTGCGCCTTCTATAGTATACTTCTTATCTCTTAAAAGACTCTTAATATAAAGAATTAACTTTATATCTTTGTTTGTATATATCCTATTTCCTGCGCGGTTTTTTTGAGGTTTTAACTGTTCAAATTCAGTTTCCCAATACCTTAATACATACTGCTCTATCTCGGTAATTTTACTTACCTCGCTGATAGAATAGTAGAGTTTTTTTATTGACAGGTCCTTCATCTATACTTAAATATAATCTTGAAGAAAGATAAATAATCTGCTTTTTAATATCAATATAAAAATATTAAATAACCTTATTCTTTAAGTAAAAGTTATAATTTATTTTCATTACTGATAATTTTGACAAGTTCGCTAATATCAGATAACTCATAATCGGCAGAATGTGTTTCAGTATTAAATGTATCTCCATAACGGGCAAAAGCTGTTTTCATACCAATTTTTGCTGCCCCGACAATATCTCTTTCTTCCCAGTCACCTACCATCAGTGCTTCACCCGGGACGACATCGAGTTTTTGAAGAATAAGCCTGAAAGGAGCTTCTTCCGGCTTTCTTTTGCCAGTGTCGTCATAAGTGACAACAGCATCAAAAATGTGATGAAAATTAAGGTAAGCCAGCCTCAACCAGGCTTCTTTTACGGGAGCATCAGAAACGATACCCATTTTGATACCCATTCTTAATAACTGGTTAAGAGTGGTATAAACATGAGGATAAGGTATTAAAGATGCTTCCCGGGCTCTCCTGTATGCCACAATCCCGGCTGAAAGTATTTTATAGTCAATTTTTTTAAGAACACGGTTTAAAAAATCATCAAAAACACGCTGGTATTCAATCCCGTGCTCCCTATAAATCTCATCAATAAGCCTGTTTGCCATATCAGAGGTCATTTCAAGGCCTGCGTCAACCATTGCCGGAATGGCAGCTTCAATTGCCATTTTCTTCATTTTCATGAAGTCCATCAGGGTATTATCCAGATCAAACACTACAGCTTTTATCAAAATATGCTCCGTGTTATTTAGAAGTTAATCGCTCCAAAAGGAATACTGCGGCAGCATATCCATGCTCTTTAAAGCCGCTCATGTAACCATTGCAGGCTCCGGCAGTTATCAGGTTTTGCCTGAAGCTATCCCTATTAACCAGGTGAGACAGATGTACTTCAACTTTAGGTAGTTTACTGTCTGCAAGAGCATCCCTGATTGCCACAGATGTGTGGGCATATCCTCCGGGATTTATAATAATTCCGTCAAATTTTCCTGTTGCTGCCTGGATACTGTTAATTATTTCACCCTCCACATTTGATTGGTAGAAGTGGAACTGGTTTTGGGGGAAATCTTTTACCAGAAGCTCTTCAATAGATTTTAAAGTTAAAGTTCCGTAGTGCGAAGAGTCCCGTGCTCCGAGATTATTAAGATTAGGGCCATTAATAACAAGTATTTTCATCCTGTCTCCGACATTTCATCAATGATTTCTCTCATACGAGGAGTGAGGTAAATTTCATCTACACCAAGTTCTTTTAAAGCCATAGATAAAATCATTGCTTTTCTTTGAAGATTGGCCATTTTATTTATCACAATGACTTTACTTTCTTTAAGAAGGCAATAACCACCCTTGAAATCACCTTTTTCAAACCGAACTTCAGCACCAAGCTGACTGGCAAGCGCTTTAAGATCCTGAATTATTTCTTCAAATTCTTTTTCTTTTATTTTCATGCTGTTATTTTATCTTTTACCGTAAGCGGTTGAAAAAGGATAAAGTAAACTATTGAGAAGTAACAGAATATTTCAACAAGCGGGAAGCTGCTTAAAACCTTAATTCTATCAATAAGAAGCGATAATACACCCTGAGCATTAAAAGCACCAGAATTAAGTTGAATTATCATCTTATAATCAATTGTCATTAAATAGGCTTCCATTGGCAAAGTAAGGTATATTATAAGGGATACAATAAACAGCCAGCCATTCTTTTTTAAACTTATTTTTGATACAAGCAAAAAGGCTGTATAGGTTACAATTAATACAATATAAAGTATAAATGAGGTAGTTATTGCCGGGAGCATAGAAAACAGTATGCCGGATAAGTTTTCCTGATTTACAAATGATTTTAAAACAAGGTCTTTTGCTTCAAATAACTGATAGGCCAAAAAAAGCCTTGTCAGGTAAGCACCAATCCAAAGGCTGCCTGACAGAAATGCCAGGAATACTAATATTTTAGAAAATTTGGAAAGTTCTTTCATATAATTCCACAATTTGTATAAATTAAAAATAAAAAAATTTTATGATTATTGCTTCAATTGATATAGGAACTAACACTGTTTTAATGGTAATTGCCAAATACAATAATAATGGCACTCTTGAAACACTTAAAAATGAATTTACAATCCCGCGTATTGGGAAAGGGCTCACCCCGGGGAACCCTATAAGTAATGAAAAGAAAGAATTATTACTTGAAATTCTTGAAAAATTTACTGCGACTGCCCGTGCATATAAGTCTGATATAATAATAGCAACAGCCACAAATGCATTCAGGATTGCTTCAAACAGCAAAGAAATAACTGATTTGATTAAGGAAATGGGAATTGATATAAATATTGTTTCGGGAGAGGAAGAATCATACTATGCATACCTGGGAGCAATTTCAGGTTTAAAGGATAATAAAGATACGCTTGTAATAGATATTGGCGGCGGAAGTACAGAAATAATTTATGGAAAAGACAAAGATATCTTTTACAGGAAAAGTTTCCAGACTGGTGTTGTAAGCCTTACAGAGAGGTATTTTAAAGAAGACCTGCCCTCCCCTGCCAATATCAGCTCAACGGTTAATGAAATTTTAGAAATTTTCTCTGAACTGAAAGAAAAGAAATTCAATCCATCTAAGGCAGTTGCAATTGCCGGTACGCCAACAACACTTGCCTGTATTCAGCGCGGGCTTAAAGAATTTGATGAGGATGCTATAGAAGGAAGCATCCTGAAGAAAGAAGATATTATGAACATGGTATCTGAAATATCCGGTTTAGCCTCGTCAGACATACTTAAAAAGTATAATACGGTTGTTAAAGGCCGTGAAGATGTACTGCTTGCCGGAACACTTATTTTATATAATCTACTGGATTTATTGGGACTGGAAGAAGTAAATGTAAGTACAAAGGGCATAAGGTACGGAGCAATAATAAATAATCTAAGTAAAAAATAAAATAATGAAGAGCAAGGATTTATTAAGGTACAAGCTGCCTTGTTAACGGGCAGAATATTTATAATGTTATTTTCCGCCATGAATTTGTTCATGGCAGCCTGGAACTTCGCTGATAAAAAAAGTCTCCATACATTTTATGCCATATATGGAGACTAAATAAATCCACAACTAAATTTTCATTCTTACTAAGGATTATTATTCCTTAAAAGAGTGTCTTTTAATTCACTGCTTAGTTCGGGATAGTCCAGAGTAAAGTGCAGCCCGCGGCTTTCCTTACGACTTTGTGCTGATTTAATAATCATATGTGCGCAGGCAACAATATTCCTTAGTTCCAGAATAGTCTCAAAGATATTTGTCTTCTTATAGAGCTCTTCAGTTTCCATAAAAATATTATGAACCCTGTTAGCAGCCCTTTCAAGCCTGAGGTTTGACCTTACAATTCCCACATAATCCCACATAATCTGTTTTACTTCGCGTAAACTGTGGGTTATAAGTACATTTTCATCGGCAGAAAGGGTTCCTGAATCATCCCATTCCGGAATTTCCGGTATTGAGCCTGAATAATCTTTCAGGAATTTCTTTATATCTTTTGCAGCCCTGTCAGCATATACCACAGCTTCCAGGAGCGAATTTGAAGCAAGCCTGTTTGCCCCATGTACACCTGTCATAGTAACCTCACCGCAGGCATATAACCCACGAAGCGAAGTTCTGGCATAATCATCTACCACAATACCGCCACAGGCATAGTGAGCAGCAGGAACAACAGGAATAAAGTCTTTTGTAATATCCACACCATGCTCAAGGCAATGTTTGTAAATATTAGGGAAATGCTCTTTTGTTTCTTCACTGTTTTTATGTGTTACATCCAGGTAAACAAATTCGCCGCCGCTTTTTTTAAGTTCATTGTCTATTGCACGTGCAACTATATCCCTGGGGGCAAGATCTTTCCTGGAATCATACTTAGGCATAAATGCATCACCTTCTTTGGTGCGAAGGATTCCGCCATAACCTCTAACAGCTTCAGAAATAAGGAAAGAAGGAGTTAAAAAATTGCCTCCTCCCTGGGGATCATAAAATGATGTTGGATGAAATTGTACAAATTCCATATTACCAATTTCAGCGCCAGCTCTGTAAGCCATTGCATAGCCATCACCTGTAGCAATATTGGGATTTGTGGTATGAAGGTAAACCTGCCCAAGGCCGCCCGTTGCAATAACTGTAGCTTTTGCTGAGACTTTAACTACTTTATTGATATTGCTATCCAGGATGTATGCCCCCCAGCAATTCCTGTTATTTAATGGTTCGTTTTTAAGCTGGTGGACATTATGTTCCGTAAGTAAATCAATAGCTAAGGTATTTTCTATAACCTCAATATTCTTTATGCTATTAACTTTTTCAATCAAAGCACGTTCTATTTCTTTTCCTGTAAGGTCAGCAGCATGAGCAATCCTTGGGAGCGAATGTCCGCCTTCTCTTACAAGATGAAGATCTCCATTTTTTTCGCGCGTAAAAGCAGTACCAATATCGATTAAATCATGGATTCTTTCCGGGCCTTCTTTAACCAAAATTTCAACCGCATTTCGGTGGCAAAGATATGCCCCGGCAATAAAAGTATCTTCAAGGTGTTTTTCAAAAGAATCTTGTTTTGTTAATACTGAAGCAATACCACCCTGGGCATAATTTGTATTGGATTCAGATTTACTTTTCTTTGTAACCAGAATAACATCAGCAAATTCTGATACTTTTAAAGCAGTAAACAAACCAGCTATCCCGCTGCCAATCACTAACACATCAGTTTTACTTTTCATTTCTATTTGCTTTTTAATACTTCGTGAAAATTATACAGGAAGAAGTCAATATCAGTTTTTTCAGCAATAAGCGGCGGAAGAAGCCTGACAACATTTCCGGCAGTACAGTTTGCCAGCACTTTTCTATCTCTTAGTTTTTGAATTATTTCGTTACATTCATAATTCATTTCAATGCCAATCATAAAGCCTTTACCACGAACTTCTTTAATATCTCCCGGAAACATTTTAGCAATTTCATATAACTGGGCGATAAAATAATCACCAAGTTCAGCCGCTTTTTCCATCAGGCCGTTTTCAAAAACTTCTTTTAATACAACAATACCGGCCGCACAACTGACGGGATTTCCGCCAAATGTAGTTCCATGAAGCCCCGGAGATATTATATCATTATAAGGCTCGCTTGTTAAAAATGCTCCAAGCGGAAGACCGCCGCCAATAGATTTAGCAGCAACCATAATGTCCGGTTTTATATTATAAAAATCATAAGCAAACGGTTTTCCGGTTCTGCCGATTCCACATTGTATTTCGTCAGCGACAAGTGCGAAACCATATTTTTCTTTAAGTTCAAGAACTGTTGAAGCAAATTCAGGAGAGATAACGTTTATACCGCCTTCTCCCTGCACAAATTCAATAAAAATAGCTGCCGTGTTGCTGCCTGCTTTTTTCTTCAGGTCTTCAATATCGTTAAGTTCAATATATGATATATTCGGCAGCAGTGGTTCAAAACCATGGTGGTATTTGTCCTTACATGTTAAGGTCATAGCGCCATAAGTTCTGCCATGAAAAGAATGTGTAAGAGAGAAAATGGTTTTATCAGGGCCAAATTTCTTTCTAATAAGTTTTAAAACGCCTTCAATAGCCTCAGTACCGCTGTTAGAGAGGAATATTCTTGACATTCCTGAATACTTAAGCATCAGTTCAGCGAATTCAATTTGTACATCAGTAATAAAATTGTTAGAAAGGTGAGCAAATTTGGCAATTTGTTCAGATACTGCTTTTACAATTGCAGGATGAGCATAACCAAGCGCATTAACCGCCAATCCGGAAAAGAAATCAAGGTAGCGGTTTCCCTGTTTATCAAATAAATGTATACCCTCGCCATGGGTAATATCAAGCGGAACTCTGCTGTAAGTAGGAAGAAATAACTGTTTTTCTTTTTCAAAAATGTTCATAACCATCACTTAATAAATATGAATGAGAATAAATATAAACCACTAAACAATAACAAATTAAACAATAAACTTACTAATAATGAATATATAATTCTTTTAGTTTGGGCAAAAGCAGCCATAAAAGTTAGGAAAATACCCCATACAATAAGTAAAAATTCAAAAATGAGCAGTGTGTATGCAAGAAATTCTTTCAGGTCAAAAGGCGAAGGAAACTTAGAAAATAGATTACCGCCAAATACTACAAGTTCAATAATAAAGACTGAAACAATGCCAAAAACGTGCGGTAAAAATGAATATGTTAAAACAGAAAAATGATCCTTTATTCTTGATGAATATCCTGAAATTTTATCAATAAAATGCAAAACAACAGAAAACAAATAAAGAAAAATTGAAATACCTGCAGCCATAAAAACATACTTTACTGCAAAACCAGCCAGAGGCTCAAATGCACCTTCAGCAACACTTATAAAAACAGAATCTATCAGAAATTTAAGAGAGGCAATAATAATTATAAGTGAGAGGAAGTTTTTATGTTCAGAAAAAATAATGTTTTTAAAGCCTTTTACAGGATTTTCTGTTAAAAGGCCAAAAGTTTTCCATAAATCTATGTTTACAACTCTTTCCCTTAGGTAAGACTTACAGTTTACGCAGATGTGCTGGTAGTGCGGGTTTTCTGTGTTACAATTTTTACATGTTATATAGTTTTTCATTTCAGAAATTTAGTTTAATGCCAAGCATCGGCTGCCGAAATAAATTCGGTTCAATAGTAAAATCAAATAACTGAGCATCCACATAAGCATCAACAAGAGTAAGTATATATGTTATTCCCATATATATAGTAAATAAATCGCGCTGATCCCGGTAAAAATTTCTGAGTTTTTTATAATTATCACTACCACCGGAAGCAGGATCATTTATATATGATTTTGTAAAATCATCTTTATACTGTTTATACAGCCGGTTATTATCCACCCAATTATATATTAACCAGCCGGCAATACCCCAGACGACAGGTGCTTTCCAGTAAGATTCATTATAAATCTGGCCCCAGCCCGGTAAAACAGCACTGCGTAATACAGAACCCCAGGGGGATTTTGCCATCACAAAAACAGAATCATTTTTAGAATTATCTGTCTGAAGAGAATCCTGCTGGCAAAAATTTAAATTATTTACCAGCAATACAAGGAAAATTATTTTAATGGTAAGTTTTATCAATGATATCAAAAAGTTCAAATAATCTTTCCAGCTCATCGTTAGAGTAAAATTCAATAACCAATTCGCCGGAGCCGTCGTTTTTTTGTTTACATATGACTTTAGTCGCGAAAATCCTTCTTAACCTGTCCTCAATAGCATTAATATTTGCTGAAGCTGCGGTAGTTTTTGCACTGAAAGAAACAGTTTTTTTACCATCAGAAGTATTGGTGAGCAGTTTTTTTACCAGCTGTTCAACTTTTCTGACAGAGAGATTTCCTTCAAGAATTTTTTTAAGTGCATCAATCTGAAGCTGAGCGCTTGGAAGATTTATAAGAGCCCTGGCATGTCCGGAAGTAATTTCATCTTTTACAAGGCTTTCCTGAATTTCCTGCGGCAGTTTAAGCAGCCTCATAAAGTTGGCAACAGTTGATCTATCTTTGCCTACACGATCAGCAATTTGTTCCTGGGTTAAATGGCATTCTTCCATCAGCCGTTTATAAGCCATACCAATTTCTATGGCATTTAGTTTTTCTCTTTGCAGGTTTTCAATAAGAGCCATAGCAAGCATGGCTTCGTCTGTATCAACCTTAATTATATAAGCCGGAATATCTTTGTAGCCAATTTCAGTACAGGCTCTTAATCTTCTTTCGCCGGAAATCAGCTGGTACTTGTTTTGTTCAGTCCTTCTTACTGTAATAGGCTGAATAAGTCCATTGGATAGAATAGACTTTTTCAATTCCTCAAGTGCTTCAGGTTCAAATGCTAACCTTGGCTGAAATGGATTTGGAGAGATAGTACTAACAGGTACTTTTGCCAGTATATCAAACTGTTTGCCGTCATCTTGTGCAACTTCAGAATAATCAGGAGTTTTTTGCACTTCAGACTGATAATTCTGATGTATTAGGGCATCTAATCCTCTACCCAGTCCACCCGTCTTAAACTTATTACTCATAAAGCATTACTATTTTGTTTAGTAGAATTTCTCTCAAGCAATTCAGATGCAAGAGCCATATAATTTTTTGAACCGGAAGAAACGGCATCATATAGAATAACCGGTTTCCCAAAACTGGGAGCTTCAGAAATTCTTACATTTCTGTGAATAATTGTGTTAAATACTTTATCGCCAAAGTATTTTTTTACTTCTTCAGCAACATTATGCGAAAGCCTGAGCCGTGTATCAAACATAGTAAGAACTACACCTTCAATAGTAAGATCCTTATTGAAATGCTGTTTTACGATGTTGATAGTATTAAGCAGCTGTCCCAGTCCTTCAAGAGCAAAATATTCAGATTGAACAGGAATAAGGACTGAATCAGAAGCTGTGAGAGAATTTAGAGTCAATAAGCCCAATGAAGGCGGGCAGTCAATTAGAATATAATCATACTGGTCTTTAGCCGAAATAAGGGCTTCGCGAAGAAGCTTTTCTCTGTCGGGCATATCAACCATTTCGATCTCTGCTCCAACAAGATTTATGTTTGAAGGTAGCAGGTCAAGGTGCGGCATATAAGTGCTTACAACTGCATTTTTTATATCAACTGTACCTATCAGTACTTCATAAACAGAAGGCGATTGCTGATTAACACTTAACCCGGAGGAAGAATTTGCCTGGGGGTCAATATCAATCAATAAGGTCTTCTTTTCAGCTGCTGCCAGTGAAGATGAAAGGTTTATAGACGTTGTAGTCTTTCCAACTCCACCTTTTTGATTAGCTATAGATATAACTTTTGCCATTAAAAACCGAAATAGTGTCAGAATACATTTACTACCTAAAGATAACCTTTAATTAATTTCTATAAAATAGCCGGGAGAATTTTATTTAATGATAATTTTTCAGGAATTCTACTTATTAGAGAGTAATTTCCTCTCCATAGTTCAAAACGAGGCATTTTGTGCCATTTTTTTCAACTTTTGATTTGAATTCCTGTGGATCTGCCATAATTACCGGGAATGTATTGTAATGAACCGGAATGGCAACAGACGGACGAGCAAATTCAACAGCTTTAACAGCATCATCTATTCCCATTGTAAAATTATCTCCTATAGGCAGAAGCATATAATCTATTTTATTCATTTCACCTATGAGTTTCATATCATAAAACAGCGATGTATCCCCTGTATAATATATATTTATTCCATCAGCAGAAATGATTATTCCAGCGGGTTCTCCGGCATACTGTCCGTCAGGAGTTTTTGAACCATGATGGGCAATTGTAAATTTAATCCTGCCAAAGTCAAAATTATAGCCTCCGCCAATATGCATATTATGTGCTTTAAACCCTTTATCTGCAATATAGTTAGCCAGTTCATTTACGCAAATAAATTGTGCATTTGTCCTTTTAGCTATACTGAAAGAATCACCCAAATGATCACCATGGGCATGAGAAAGAATAATATAATCTGCATCTACCTGAGAAGATTTAACAGGTGAATTTGGATTGCGGTCAAGGAACGGATCTACAAGAAGTTTTATACCGGAATTTGTAGTTATCAAAAAAGCTGAATGTGCAAAATATTTAAGCTTCATCATATCCTCCTATATCAACATCTTAATACTAAAGTAATCAATACAATATTGTGACGAAACAAATAATGTTCTTTATTTGAATTTTCTTATATATTGTTTTAGAATACCTTTCCAGCCGCCAACTGAGGGAGAACGAAAATCTTTGGCGAGCCTCTTGCGAAGTGCTTCGCGGGATAATCCTTTGGTTAAAATACCATTCTCAGCTACAGAAATTCCTCCGGTTTCTTCTGATACTATAACACTTATTACATCTGCCTGCTCAGAAATGCCAAGCCCTGCCCTGTGCCTCATACCTAATGATTCTCCTTCTACCATTGTAGTAGATGAAAGAGGTAAAGTGCATCTTGCAGCTTCAATAATATCCCCTTTTACAATAACAGCTCCGTCATGAAGCGGAGCTCTTGGGAAAAACATAGAACGAAGTAAATCTTTGCTTAATTTTGCATTTATCATAAGTCCGGTTTCAGTAAAACCTCTTATTCCTGTTGACCTGATAAGAATTATTAACGCTCCATGCTGACTTTGGGAAAGTTCATACGCAGCATCAGCAATTATACCGGGAACGTTTGGAGACTCAGCACGCATAAACATTTTAAAAAATCTGTTTCCTGCAACCATAACCAGAATACGCCTGATCTCCGGCTGGAATAGAATTACAAATGCAATAACCCATATATCAGTAACCAGCCTTAATAACCAGCTAAAAGCTCTTAGATTTGCAGCCTGAGCGGCAAAAGAAAGAAAAAGAATAATCATAAGCCCTATAAAGATCTGGGCAGCAATTGTTCCTTTAAGAAGAGAATATAGTTTATATATTAAAAATGATACTATGGTTATATCGACAATATCAATCAGCGAAACTGTAATAAAACCTATTTTAAATAATTCAATCATTATTAAGCAATTAAGATATAATATTAAGAAGCCTGGTTACCCTGCTGCCAAGGGCAACATTATGAGTTCTGATAAACCTGGCGCCATTACTGATTGCAACTGATTCGAGGATCGCAGTTGCCTCATCACGGTTATTAACCTGCAGATTAAGAGTTTTTCCAATAAAGCCTTTCCGTGATACACCAATTAATATTGGAAACCCAAGGCTTTTAAAATCATCAATTCTTTTAATAATCTCAAAATTATCTTCAACAGTTTTGCCAAAACCAATTCCGGGATCAATTATTATATTTTTAATACCGGCTTTTAAAGCTTTTTGTGCCCTGTCATGTAAATAATCATAAATATCTTTTATAAGATTATCATAATGCGGGTTTATCTGCATGTTTTCTGGTGTACCCTGCATGTGCATTAATACTATAGCTGCATTATACTCTTTTACAACACTTATCATATCAGGGTCAAAATCGCCTGAACTTATATCGTTTATTATACTTGCCCCGGCTTTGAGGGCGAGTGCAGCCACCTCACTTTTATTTGTATCAACCGAAATAATAGCGTTACTATTCTTTTTTACTATTTGTTCAATAACGGGAATAACTCTCTTAATCTCTTCTTCAGCTGAAACCAGTGTTGAGCCGGGACGCGTAGATTCTCCGCCAATATCAATAATGTTTGCCCCATTTTCCAGCATATTTAAAGCATGTGTAACCGCATCATTTTCGTCAAGATATAATCCGCCATCAGAGAAAGAATCAGGCGTTACATTTAAAATTCCCATTACATAAGAACTGCATAATGGAAGTTCTCTATTCCCAAGTCTTATACTTTTAGAATTATACTCTTCATAGTTTTTAACAGCATTTATGATTTTATATCCCAGGTCTTCATTGCCCAGAGCAAGAACTTTGCGTGATAATTCGAAAAAATCCGGAATTGAACCAGGTATGAAAAGGTCAGTAAAATCAGCCTGTTTTTTACGGCTTTTATAACAAATCTGGCTTACACTTAGTACAATCTTTTTAACGGTACCGGCAAGTCCTGAAGGTAATCCCCTGATTTCAAGGCCTATTAAGCCGGGGAAATATACATTCCTGTAAATATTATACAATTCACTATAAGTTTTAAAAACACCCTGGGATGTTAGATTTATGATTTGTATTATCAATGAGAACCCGGTTTAAATTTTAAAATCCTTGAATTGTATAACTTGCAGTTACACTTCTATAGTAGTAACAAGCTTCTTTAATTCAGCAGTTGCTGCCGTAACATTATCATTTTTAAATATTGAAGACCCTGCAACAAAAACATCACAGCCGGCATCAGAAATATTTTTTATAGTCTCTTTACTTACACCGCCATCAACTTCGATAAGGAAATCCGCATTAAGTTGCTCCTTCAATCTGCATGCATCATTTATTTTTCTTAATGCATTAGGGATAAAAGACTGTCCGCCAAATCCCGGATTAACTGACATAACCAACACAAGGTCTATATATTCAGCAATATCCTGAAGTACACTTACAGGTGTTGCCGGGTTAATTGCAACCCCTGCTTTAGCCCCAAGTTCCTTAATCCTGTTAACGGTGCGATTTAAATGAATAGAAGCTTCATAATGAACAGTTAAAATATCTGCGCCTGCTTTTATAAAGTCTTCAACATAATTGATTGGATTTTCAATCATAAGATGAACATCAAGTGGAAGACTTGTAGATTTTTTTGCGGCAGACACAATAATAGGGCCAAATGTAAGGTTAGGGACAAACTGTCCATCCATAACATCACAATGGATAAAATCTGCCCCTCCAAGTTCAGCAAATCTTATTTGCTGGGCAAGATTTGAAAAATCAGCAGACAAAATTGACGGAGCGATGTATTTCATATTATTCTTCTATTTCTTCCGGAGTACCTTCGCCTGCTTTTGTGACAAACAGGTCAACAGCATCACCGGGATTTGCTTTATTGTTTTTACTTGGATACTGGTCCAAAATAGTATTAGGAAGTAAAGAAAAAGATCTTTGATAATTTATTTTTCCAACTTTTAGAGAATCACTTGCAAGGATTATTTCAGCCTCCTGCAGTGATTTGCCAATAAGATCGGGGACTGTAATTGTTCCAACGTCCCCCATACCAATACTTATAGAGACACCAATGCTTTCACCCTTTCTTACAGAAGTACCCTCTGCAAATTGCTGGTTAAATATCATATTTGCAGGATTGCCTGAAGGTATTTCCTCAACCTGGCCAAGTTTTAATCCAACTCTATCCAATGCTAACTTAGCGTCTTTTATAGATTTACCTTTAAGTAAAGGAACCTGAACAAAAGGTTCGCCACCGCTTATAAAAAGGTAAATATTCCTGGTTGTTTTAACAACTGCACCGGGTAAAGGCTTTTGCAATACAATAGTTCCTACCGGATGGTTTTCATCAAAAGTCGTATCCGCCACAATTGGATCAAGTCCAAGGCCTTCAAGTTTTTCAATTGCTGTGCTTTCTTTAAGCCCAATTACGCTGGGCACAACGGCTTCGGACGAACTTACATACCAAGGCATTATTACTTTATCAAGTAAAATGATAAATAAGATAAAGCCGCCAAAGCCGTATAAAATCTTTTTAAACAGAGGTTTTTGCTGAAGTTTTTTCATTATTTAAATATATCAAATGGGAAAAAATTAAACAACCTGATAATAGCCCAAACCTGTTAAAAATAAGGGTATTGTTTAAATGAGCAAAATTCCACACAGATAATGATGAAATTTTAGCTATGAAAAAAATCATAAAACATCTATATTTAGATGCATATTTATACGTTTAATTCAGATAATGATTGTTAAAATGCCCTCCGGGTATAACTTCATGAGTTATCATATCTTTTAACGAGGTTATTCAATAATGTTTAAACAACACCCTAAAGGTTTATATATACTTTTCTTTACTGAAATGTGGGAAAGGTTTAGTTACTATGGTATGCGAGCCATTCTTTCACTATATATGGTTAATGCACTTCTATATGATATGGCGCATGCCTCAACAATTTATGGATATTATACCGGGCTGGTTTATCTTACTCCTCTTTTGGGAGGATATATTGCTGACAGGTACTGGGGAAACAGGCGTTCAATTGTATTTGGCGGTTTAGTAATGGCAATTGGCCAGTTTGCCCTGGCTATAAGCGGCCAGTTCTATACTACTCCGGCTATTGGCCATTCTTTCTTTTTCCTCGGGCTTTTTCTGCTGGTATTTGGTAACGGATTTTTCAAACCGAATATATCTACTATGGTGGGCAGTCTTTATCCCGAAGGAGACAGAAGAAGAGATTCAGCATTTACCATATTCTATATGGGCATAAATTTAGGAGCTTTCCTCTCGCCTCTTGTATGCGGCGGTTTTGGAGAAACAGGCAACCCTGCTGATTTTAAGTATGGCTTTCTTGCTGCCGGAATAGGAATGTTATTAGGTGTTTTGTTCTTTATGTGGGGCAGAAACAAGTACCTGGTTACTCCTGAAGGCGAAGGAATTGGCCTGCAGCCTGCGGTTATAAATAAAGATGATGTTAATGATGAAAGGAACAAACCTTTAACAAAAATAGAAAAAGAACGTATTGCTGTTGTTTTTATTATAGCGTTCTTTGTTATTTTCTTTTGGGCGGCTTATGAACAGGCTGGTATTTCCTTAACATTTTTTGCAGATAAACAAACTGACAGAATTATTCCATGGTTAGGAAATTATGAGATACCTGCAAGTTTCTTCCAATCAATAAACGCACTTGCAATAATAGTTTTTGCTCCTTTATTTGCCCTGATATGGACGAAATTAGGTAATAAGGATAGAGAACCCTCATCACCTTTAAAAATGTCTATAGGACTTTTACTGCTTTCGCTTGGATACCTGGTGATTGTAATTGGAGCCGGAAAAGCTGATACAGGTTTGAAAGTAAGTCCTCTATGGCTGACTGGTATGTATGTGCTACATACCTGGGGTGAATTATGTTTATCTCCAATTGGCCTTTCAATGGTATCAAAACTGGCGCCAAAGAAATTTGCATCTCTTCTTATGGGAGTCTGGTTTCTTGCAAATGCAGCTGCAAACTGGCTGGCAGGTACATTAAGTTCGCTATATCCCGAAGGTGGAAAGGCAACATACTTTCTAGGGTTTGCAATAAATAATCTTTCATCTTTCTTTACAATCTTTATGATTATGGGTGCTGTTGCAGCACTTATATTGTTTCTGTTATACAGAATGCTGGTTAAGCTTATGCACGGTGTAAAGTAGCTGATATTTTAAGGTATTAGTCCCCCCATTCCGAAAGGATTTTGGGGGATTTTATTTTTAAATTTCCTGTAAAATATAAAATTAAATGTTCAGAAATTATTTCTACCTAAACAGATTTATAACAGAAGCAAATGAACTTCTGCGTAATTATAAACTGACAAGTATATTTACGCAGGAAAAAGACAGGTTATTGCTTGAATTTAAGTTTGGCACCGATGAAAAATATATTGAAATATCTGTAAATCCAGCCTTCCCTTTTATTACGCTTAAAAGGAGTTATCACCGTGCAAAAAAAAATACTATTGATTTTTTTACTGATGATTCAGGTATTTTGCCCTCCCCGCTTTTGTCTTTTGAAATTGCCGGAACTGACAGAGTGATAAAAATAAACACTGAAAATATAAAACTTTTCTTTGCTATAAGAGGGAAATACACAAATGTATTTTTTGTCCATGGGGATGCTCAGATAGACTTATTTAAGAAAAATGAAGAAGATGCTGCTTATCAATTCCTGAAAGAGACTGAAAAAAACATATTCATTCCATTTTTTAATAATCCGGCATTTGATGATAAATATGGAACATGGGATGAAGTAAAAGCAGATTATCCTATTCTTGGAAAGGAAATTATAACTGAGGCAAAAGCCAGGTCATCTTCGGAAAAACCTGATATTGAGTTACTTTCAGGCATAATTGATGAGATAAAGAACAATAACCCGTCTGTATTTATAAATGAGACCGCATCAGAAATAAGAATTGCACCTGAAACCTTCAGGATTTTTACTTATACTACAAAGAATGTATATGAAAGCTATCTCCAGGCACAGAGTTATTTTCTAAGCCGGTATTACCAGACTGAAGCTGCTGATATTAAAAAACGGATTATTAAGAAGCACCTTGACCGGGAATTAACAAAACTGGCATCAAAACTTAATAATCTGAAAAGCAGAGTAGATAATGGCAGTAAAGAAAATGATTATAATGAGATAGGCAACCTGCTTTTGATTAACAGGCATCTTATTCAGCGGGGAATTAATAAAATTGAAATTGAAAACATATATAATGATAATAGAAAAATAACCGTTAAGTTAAACGATTCATTATCGCCCCAGAAGAATATTGATTTTTACTTTGATAAATCGAGAAGCGAAAGAATTAATTATGAAAAATCCAGGCAGTTATATGATTCGGTTCTTAAAGAATACAAAAGGCTTAAAAGTATTGAGACGAGATTTATAAATACACCCTCTGTTGTGGAACTGGATAAAATTATAAAGGAGTTAAAGATTAAAACTGAAGAAAATACATCGCCTAAAGATGAATTAAAGGAAAAGTTTAAACAGTATATTATAGCGGATAAATACCATGTTTATGTGGGTAAAGACAGTTCTAATAATGATTTGCTTACTACTAAGTTTGCTAAACAGAATGATTACTGGTTTCATGCAAGAAGTGTCCCCGGCTCGCATGTTGTATTAAGAGTAGATAACAGTAAAGAACCTGTCCCTAAAGATGTATTAAAAAAAGCAGCCTCGCTTGCCGCATATCATAGCAAAGCAAAAACCGCAGGAATGGCCCCGGTTTCATACACATTTAAAAAGTATGTTGTAAAAAAGAAAGGAATGGAACCCGGGAAAGTAGCGCTTATGAAGGAAGATGTACTTATTGTTAAGCCTGAAATACCTGCCGGGTGTGAATATATAAGTAATGATTAATTACCTTCAGGGAATAGTCATTTTCCCTGAAGGCACAAATATATATTATAGCTCGAATTCTTTTACGAGTGCTTTAACCGCATCTTCCTTGAATTTTTCTTCAACAAGGCATGAGATTTTTATCTCAGATGTAGTAACAAGTTTAACAGGGATACCAGCAAGTGCTTTAAAATATTTTGAAGCTACGCCGCTGTGAGAGCGCATTCCAATACCCACAATTGATATTTTTGAATATCCAGGGTAAAAATGGACATTATGTGTATCAAAATCCTTTGAAAATGAGGAAAGCGCTTTTTCAACATTGGCTTTTTTATCAGCTATTACAGTAAAAGATATATTCAGGCCGGAATTACTGATAACGGAAATCATATCTATATTTAATGCTTCTCTTGCAGCACTTTCAAATATTCTTTGAACTAAAGTATAATCTAACGGTAAATTTGATAATGTAACCTGAGTCTGGTTATCCATTACACTTAAACCTGTAACGACAGGTTCTTCTAAATTATCAGCTACCACGTAGCTACCCTCCTCATCTGAAAAAGTTGATGCACAATAAACTGTTATTCCGAATTTTTTTGCTACCTCTACAGAACGGCTGTGCAATACTTTAGCACCAAGGCTAGCCATTTCAAGCATTTCATCATAGGTAACATACTTTAATTTTTTAGCTTCAGGATGTATTCTTGGATCAGTAGAATAAACACCTGCAACATCGCTGTATATTTCGCATTTTACATTAAGCGCTGCTGCAAGAGCTACTGCAGAAGTATCAGAACCACCCCTGCCAAGAGTAGTGATCTCTCCTTCTTCGGTAATTCCCTGGAATCCTGTAATAATTAGAGCATCATACTCTTCAAGGAGTTCCTGCAATTTATCTACTTTAAGATTCTTAATTCTTGCTTCATTAAAATTACCTGTTGTAACAATTTCAAGCTGAAATGCGTTAAGAGATTTTGCTTTTATTCCAATATCGTTAAGCGCAATTGAAACAAGAGCTGCAGAAACCTGTTCACCGGTAGTAAGCAGCATATCAAGTTCACGAGGAACTATATTGCCTGTAATTTCCTTTGCAGTTTTTATAAGATTATCCGTGGTTTTACCCATGGCTGATACTACAACTACAAGTTTATTGCCTTCACGAATCCTTTTGGCAAGTTTTGCTGCGATATTTTTAATTTTAGTTGTATCTGCAACAGAACTTCCGCCGTATTTCTGAACTATTACTTCCATTTTTTCTTTTACCTGTTTATGAATCCAAACCTGTTTATAGATACCTCAACTAGATTTCTTCTACCCATTTTTTATGAAGCAGTTTTGTACATTCATCAACTTTTTCTTTTGGAACCAGTAATGATATTCTGAATGAAGTTGTTGTTATACCTAATACTTTAATTTTATTCTTTCTTAGAAAAGAAAGAGTGTTAATTAATATCATGTTATCACGGTTAAGCCCTTCGCCTATAAGGGAAACCGCACCGAAATTATATTCAAGCTGAAGATCATCCCCAAACTTCTGTTTAATTTCTTCTTTTATCTTATCCCAACCATATATACTCTTATATGATATGATAAAAGAAGCTTTTGACATTACAGCATCGCTACCGGTAAGCTGCAGATTGAGTTCTTTTATTGATATCTGCTTTTCTTCAAGCATTGAGAGCAGTTGAGGGAAATTATCTTCAATATTGCCGCTAATTACAACGCGAACAATATCATTTTCATGAACTACTGCTTTTATACCAAGTTCAACACCTGCAGGCAGCAGCCTGACAATTGTTTGCTTCCCGGGTTTAAATGTACTACGCGCATAAATTGCAATTTTAGATTCTTTGGCAAACTGAACCGCCTGTGCGTTGAGCACTTTGGCTCCTGCCATAGCCATTTCCTGCATGTGCTGGTAAGATATCTCCGGTAAATGTGCGGCTTCTTTAATCATTGACGGGTCAGCTGTATAAACACCGTCAACATCTGAATAGATTTCACATCGTTCAGCATTAAGAGCTGCAGCAAGAGCTACGGCAGAAGTATCTGAACCGCCTCTTCCAAGTGTTGTAATATCTCTTTTATAACTTACACCCTGAAAACCTCCTACAACAACTACTTTTCCACTTTCAAGTTCATCCTGAACACGAAAAGGTCGCACTTCTATAACACGGGCGTCATTATGCTTATCATTTGTTATAATACCTGACTGGGAACCGGTAAGTGAAACAGCATCAATCCCCTGCTCACTTAACGCCATACAAAGTAATGACATTGCAACTCTTTCCCCGGTACTTAAGAGCATATCCATTTCCCGTTTGGGTGGGTTTTCGGTTATGTTTTTTGCCATATCAATGAGTGAATTTGTAGTTTTCCCCATTGCAGAAACAACAACAGCAACCTGATATCCTTCTTTTTTTACTGCTGCTATATTGGAAGCAACTTTAGTGATTTTTTCTATATCAGATAGTGAACTTCCGCCATATTTCTGTACTATTATACTCATAGAGTTAAAGCTTTCTAAGCTCTTCCATTAATTGTGTTTTATTTTTTGTTTTTTCGTCTACCATTTTTATAAGTTTAGCAGGAACCCCGGCCATTACAGAATAAGGTTCAACATCTTTAACTACAACGGAGCCGGCGGCTATAACCGCACCTTTTCCAACTCTTACGCCTTCAAGTACTACTGCATTTGCCCCAATAAGAACATCATCTTCAATTACAACCGGATCAGCACTTGGCGGTTCAATTACACCTGCAAGTACAGCACCAGCACCAATGTGGCAGTTTTTACCAACAACAGCCCTGCCGCCAACAACAACGTTCATATCAATCATTGTTTTTTCACCAATTACGGCGCCAATATTCAGTACCGAGCCCATCATAATAACACAATGATCACCAATTTCTACCATATCCCTAATTACAGCACCGGGTTCAATGCGCGCTTTATATTTTGAAAGGTCAGCAAGAGGAATTGCAGAATTTCTTCTATCTGTTTCAATTTTGTATTTAGAAATATTCTCTTTATTTCCTTCATAAAGCTTTATGAATTCCTCATATTCGCAAAAAAGTATACCACTTGTTTCATTACCAAAGAAATCAAGATTGTCAAAGCTTATTTTCTCAAGATTTCCCTGTAAATAAACCTTAGAAGGAGTTTTTTTTGTTGAATTAGCTATGTAATTAATAATCTCGTAGGAGTCCATTATCCCTCATTTTTTGAATTGAAAACAACATCTTTAAATGTATAAAGCCCGGGTTTCTGTTTCATAATAAATTCAGCAGACTTAAATATTCCTTCAGCAAATGTTCTTCTTGAAGTTGCAGAATGTTTTATCGATATTACTTCTCCTAACCCACCAAAATAAACTGTATGATCACCGGCAACATTTCCAAGCCTTAGTGAAGAAGCTTCAATGTTTTTATCTTTAAATACATCCTGAATCATTTTAGCCGTACCTGATGGCTTATCTTTTTTGAAACGGTGATGTGTTTCTGTTATTTCAACATCCCAGTCCGGTACTATATCCTTAGTAATCTCTGTAAGTTTTAATAAAATCTGAATACCAACTGAATAGTTAAAACTTTGTATAACCGGAACTATTTTTGCCAGAGAAGAAAGCATTTTTAAATGCTCATTAGTAAGCCCGGTAGTAGCCATAATAAGTGGCACTTCAAACGATTTTACATGCTCAATTGTTTTGGAAAAAGCTTCAGGCAAAGAACAATCAACAATAAGTTCAGGAGTATCTTCCTGCCATGTGCCATTTATATCTTCTTTAAGTACAATTTTGCAATTATTTTCTTTAAATACTGCTTCAACTTCAGAACCAAGTCTGCCTGTGCCAACAAGGCCGTATTTTATATTATTCATAATTTTATAAACCTGTTATATACATCGTCAAGGTATTTTTCTGATTTATCTGTAATATCAGTTAAAGGAAGCCTGCATACATTATCACAAAGATCCAATTTCTTCATAATATATTTAAGAGGCATTGGGCTTGCTTCAACAAACAGTGCATTCATCATTTCAAGATACTTGTTGTTGAGCTTTTGTCCTTCAATGTAATTATTATCCAATAAAGCACTTACCAGTTTTTTTGCCTGAGCAGGGAAAGCATTTGAAAAGACAGAAATCAACCCTACTCCACCAAGAGCAATAATTGGAAGAGTCTGATCGTCATTACCTGAATAAACATTAAAATTATCAGGTTTCATCGAAATCAGGTGAGCAATCTGTGAGATATTTCCGGAAGCTTCTTTAATTCCCTTAACATTTTTACAGGCATCATTTATTTTAAGTACTGTTTCCGGAATTATATTCATACCTGTTCTTGAAGGGACGTTATAAAGAATAACCGGAAGTGAAGTCCTTTCACAAATATATTTATAATGTTCAATAACACTTGCCTGTGTTCCCTTATTATAATATGGGTTAACAATCAGCACACCATCAACCTTTAAATCTTCAGCTATTTTATTAAGTTCAACTACATGGGCTGTATCATTAGAGCCGGTGCCAACAATAATTTCGCTTTTACCGGCAGCAACTTCCTGAACAGTGGCAATTATCTTCTTTCTTTCATCGTTATTAATAACGGGAGCTTCTCCTGTAGTCCCAAGAACTACAATTGCATCAATACCATTTTTTACCTGCTGCTCAACTATCTTTTTTAAGGCACTGTAGTCTACACTAAAATCACTTTTGAATGGTGTAAGCAGAGCAGTTCCGGTTCCTTTAAACATTTCTTTTCCTTAGTCAAAAAATTAACGTGTTAAATCTCATGAAGATATTTTTTTCGTTACTAAATATCAAGCAAATAGAATGTGAAGGCAAGTATTTTTTAAACTTTTTTTATTACTGAGTTTATATTGGAAATGATTATACAGAAAAATAACATTATTCTTCATGTAATCCATTGTATAGCAATTAAATAGACGTAGTTCAGATATGGAAAATGCCCCCATCTCCCTATATGAGAGATGGGACATAATTAAGAAATAAATCTGCCGCGCTTTGTATAATGAGTATGCAGGAGTTTGTGAGATAATTTACCACATGGGCCTTCAGTTAAAAACTTTTCATATAAGTATTTAACATGAATATTATCATGTGATTTTCTAATTGGAAGATTTTCTTCTTCCTCATATATAGCTTTAGCCCGAAGTTTCCTGATTTCTTCACTAGTCGGTATTGGTTGTCCGCCGCCGCCAATACAACCACCGGGACAAGCCATGATTTCAACGAAATGTACATTATTAAGTTCTCCATTCCGCAGCATTTCCATTACTTTTTTAGCATTAGCTGTTCCGTGCGCTACAACAAAGTTAAGGTCAACACCTTCGAGCCATTTGTAGTCTGCAGTGCAGCCTTCAAGTTTAACAGAAGCTTGTTTGATTCCTTCAAACCCGCGACACGGTTCAATTCTTAATTTTTCAAATGGTACTTCCCTTCCTGTTACAAGTTCGTAAACAGTACGCAGTGCAGCCTCCATAACACCACCAGTCGCTCCAAATATCAATCCGGCTCCGGATGCTTCTCCAAACGGATCATCAAAACCTGATTTTGGCATTTCGGGAAGATGAATACCGGCTTCTTTTATCATACTTGCCATTTCTCTTGTTGTTAACCCAAAATCCACATCTTTAAACCCAGTTGAATTCATTTCAGGCCTGTTACATTCAAACTTCTTTGCAGAACATGGCATTAGCGCAACAGTAATAATATCAGCAGGGTCAATTCCTGCTTCCTGGGCATAAAACGATTTTATCACAGCTCCAAACATCTGTTGAGGCGACTTTGCGGTTGAAAGATAGTCAATGTATTCCGGATAGAAGTGTTCAATAAATTTAACCCAGCCCGGGGAACATGATGTAAACTGAGGTAGTTTAACTTCTTCCTTATTCACTAGTGCTTTTTTAAGCCTGTTAAGAAGTTCAGTACCTTCTTCCATTATTGTAAGGTCAGCAGTAAAATTAGTATCGAATACTTTATCGAACCCAATTCTTTTTAGAGCTGTATTGAGTTCACCGGTGTAAGATATGCCTGCCAACTGCCCAAACTCTTCTCCAATTGCTGCTCTTGGAGAGGGTGCTGTCTGGATAACAACATGCTTACGGGGATCATCAATAGCCCTCCAAATTTCGTCTGATGGATCATTAGCCTTAAGTGCGGCAGTCGGGCACCGGTTAATACACTGGCCGCAATTTATGCAAATTACATCAGCAAGAGGTTTATCAAAAAATGTCCCGATCTTTGTTTCATATCCCCTGTTAAGAGCTTCCAGAGCTCCTACTTCCTGCAGGTCAATACATGTTCTTACACATCTTCTGCAAAGTATACATTTATTCATATCTCTTATTACTGAGGCAGAAGATTTATCAACTTCATAACGCGGAGCATTCGTATGGCCAAAAGTATAACCATCTACACCATATTCTTCAGCAAGTGACTGAAGCTCACATTTGCCATTACGCGCACATGAATAACATTCGCCGCAGTGTTCGCTCAGCAACAGGTCAATAATATGCCTGCGCGCTTTTCTAACCATAGGTGTTGATGTATGAATTTTAATGGGTGCTGTTATTGGAAATGAACATGAAGCCTGAAGAGTTTTCATTCCTTCAACTTCAACAACACAAATTCTGCATGTTCCGGCAATACAGAGGTCGGGATGATGGCACAAAGTCGGAATGTGAATTTGTTCATGTTTACAGGCTTCCAGTATGGTAGTCCCAAGGGGGACACTTATTTTTTTCTCATTAATTTGCACTGAAACGGTTCCGCCAATGGCACTTATATCATCAGGACGGTCAACAACAAACGCCTGTTGGCTGACCGGTACTCTTGAACTGGTTTTTACTGTCATTTTTGGCCTCCGTTTCCATTTGTATGAAAGAATTCGTTCCTGAAATTATCCACAATAGCCAGAAAGGAATTTGGACTCGTTTGTCCAAGCCCGCATTTGGATGCAACCTTCATAGTGTTGCCCAGGTCTTTAAGTGTATTAAGATAGGCAAATGTAAATTCGCCTTTTTCAATCCGTTCAACTCCTTCAAGCAGTTTTGTATTCCCAATACGGCAGGGAGTGCATTGGCCGCATGATTCTTCAACAAAAAATTCCATAAAATTTTTTAATACATGAATCATACTGCGGCTTTCATTAAAGATTATTACTGAACCACCGGTTGCGGCATCCTCATATCCAAGTTTCCTGTTAAATTGTGAACGTGGAACACAAATACCAGAAGCGCCACCTATCTGAACAGCTTTTGTATTCTGAGCTCCTACAATGGTGAGCAGTTCATTTACTGTAGTGCCCCATGGTAGTTCATAAATACCTGGCTTATCACAATCACCTGAAACAGAAAACAATTTTGAACCCGTTGATTTATCTGTACCATACTGCCTGAACCAATCTCCCCCTTTTGTTATTATATGCGGAACAGAAGCAAGCGTTTCAACATTATTAACCAGAGTTGGATGCCCGAGATAACCTGTATTCACAGGGAAAGGCGGGCGATTTCTTGGCTCACCTCTATAACCCTCCAGAGATTCAATAAGGGCAGTCTCTTCACCGCAAACATAAGCACCTGATCCGAGTCTTATTGTAATATCAAAATCATACTTACTGCCAAGTATTTTCTTGCCAAGAAGATTATCCTGTCTCATTATATCAAGATAATCTTCAAGCGGTTTAAGCATATACTCATACTCGCCGCGCAAATAAAGGAATCCCTCTTTTGCCCCGATTGTGATTCCTCCTATAACCATACCATCAAATACGAGTTCAGGATATTCAAGAAGCAAAACTCTGTCTTTAAAAGTTCCAGGTTCGCCTTCATCCGCATTACAAACAATAAATTTTTTATCTCCAACTGAAGCAGCGGTTAACATCCACTTTGTAGATGTCGGGAATCCTGCTCCGCCTCTACCTTTCAGTCCGGAGTTTCTGATATCATAGAGAACTTTTTCTCTGCCAATTTCGAGTGTTTTTTTTATTCCGCTGCCCGGAGTATATTCAGAAAATAAAACAGGGCCGGTTCTTTTTTTCGTTTTTTCCATTTTCCCTCCCCTACTTTATTTGGTTTAAAATGTTGACTGCCGTTTCAGGGTCCAGATGTGTATACACTCTTTCATTTACCAGCATTGCAGGACCCTCATCGCACATACCAAGACAATTAGTATATTCAAGTGTGATTTTTTGATCCCGTGTAGTTTCGCCGAAATTAATCTTTAATTCTCTTTTAACAGCATCTTCAACAGCACATTTACCTGCAAGATCACAGGAAATTGTTTTGCATAACCTTACAATATTCCTTCCTTTGGGCTTAGAATTAAGAAAAGAATAAAATGAAATAACACTATGAACTTCAACAGGATGAATATTTAGAATACGGGCTATCTCCTGCTGGGCAAAATCAGAAATATATTTATGTTTTTTCTGTACAGCCTGTAGAATTTGCAGAAGGGCTGACCTGTCAGAGCCATAAAGTTCCGCAAGTTTTTCAATTTCTTCAGAAAGTGAATTTTTTTCCAGTACAAGCATTTTTACCTCTCTATGTGTATGTGTAAGAGCTTTTCGACCTTTTCAATTAATAAATCAGGTGAAATTGGTTTCTCAACAAATTCATCAACAGGAACAAGTTCGCCTGCTCCGTAATCCATACCAATGGATTTGGAAATAGAGGTGTACATCAGTATTGGTGTGGTAATATTCTCTTTGCGCAATTTTTCAGCAAGGAAAAAACCATCATCAGGTTCTTTCATCATTACATCCAGGATAATAAGATCAGGTTTTTGCGCAATAATTGATTTATAGCCGGTATCGGCATCTGTTGCAGTAATTACTTCAAAGCCGCGTGAAGAAAGGACTACTTCGCTGGCTTCAAGAATATCAGGATCATCATCAATAACTATAATTTTAGTCATAGTTACCCTTTCTTGATATTGAATATTATTTGTACTGTTTATTTAGAGTCAGCTATTTTGAGCATTTCCCTTGTTTATTGGTAAAAATATTCTAAAGGTAGTTCCTGTTTTGTATTCACTAAATACTTCAAGCTTACCAGAATAAGCATCAACAATTCTTTTTACAATTGAGAGGCCAAGTCCAGTACCACTAATGTTTTTAGTGAATTCATTTTTAGCCCTGTAAAACTCGTGGAAAAGACTGTTGACTTCATCATCCTTCATACCAATACCGGTATCAGCAATCTCTGCCAAAAGATAATTTCCGGAACACTCAATGTTTATGTTTATTTTACCTCCTTCCTTGTTATACTTTATAGCATTTGAGATAAGATTTGTAAAAAGCCTGGTTATTTCACCACTATCACCGTGAATTACAGGTAATGGTGAATCTACGTTTTTTGTTACATCAATTTTTTTATTTTCAATTTCAGATGAGAAAAGTTCAAGAATGCTGATAATAATTTCATTAACATCAATCTCTATTATTTCTCTGTGGTAGGTATTCATCTCCATTCTTGAGATATCCAGCAGGTCATTAACCATTTTCAGGAGGGATTCAAGCCTGGTTTCAGACCTTTTAATGAATGATTCTTGCTGCTCAGGAGATACAGGAATGTTCGGGTCGGAAAGAATTTTCAGGAATCCGTAAACTGCAGCAATTGGAGCTTTCAGTTCATGAGAAACCATTGAAACGAATTGATTTTTTATATACTCTATTTTTTTTAGTTTGGTTATATTTTTTAGTACAACAACAACACCTGCAAGCGATCCATCAGGATGTGGCACCGGCGAAGAGGTGGCTTCAATAACAAGCTCATGGTTTGGTTTTATTTCCACCTGGCTGGAGTAACTTTTTTTTACGTACTCGCCTTTCTGCAGGCATTTCGTAATAAGATCGGAAATTTGAGGGTTTATTTTGTTTAAAATGTTTTCTTCAATATCTATTTTTTCCAGAGAAAGGTAAACAAGAGCGCTTGGATTAAACAGCACTGTTTCAGCATTTTTATTTACAACAAGAATACCATCAGATATAGAATTAATTATAGTATTAATTCTTGTTTTTTCAAATGCTACTTCAAGCAGTCTTGCTTCACGTTCACGCTTCCAGTTTTCACGGTCTAAAATGTGAAGCCTGTTTTCGTAACCTTTATTTACATTACTTAAAAACTCATCAGGTGTAAAGGGTTTTGGAATATAGCTGAAAGCACCCAGTTTTGTGGCCTCAATGGCAGTTTCATAGCTGGCATATGCTGTTGCAATAAAACAAACAGTGTTTGGCCACTTATTTCTTATTTCCTTAAGTACAGTAATGCCGTCAATATCAGGCATTTTAAGATCAATAATAGCTATATCAAACTCTTCCGAAGTACCTATTCGGATACCTTCTTTCCCATTTTCTGCTGTTGCGACACAATATCCTTCCTGCTCAAGAAGGCGTTTTGTCCCTATACGAAGGCCTTTCTCGTCATCAACAATCAGAACTTTTGGTTTCTGGTTATCCATAGCAACCTTTTACACCTGATTAAAAATCAATGATGGGCAGATTGTTCAGCAAAATAATGCTCAAGCTTTTGTACCAGCTGATCAACCTGAACAGGTTTATTAATAATTTCATCGCATTTTATCCATTCGCGTTCTTCATCTGTTTTTGCTTCAAACTTATAACCTGTAACATAAGTAGCTGAAGTAAGGATAAATACAGGAATATTTTTGCCAAATTCATGACTCTTAATTTTATAGCTTAGTACAAAGCCTGAATCATGTTCCTCCATCATTAAGTCAATTATTGCTGCATCTGGCTTTTCCTGCAGAAATAGCTCCCATCCATTATCGGTGGTATCTGCGCAAAACACCTGGTATCCTTTTGACTCAAGCAACAATTTATGTTGTTCCAATAGATCCAGGTCATCATCAACGATTAATATTTTTTTACCTGATGACATTTTTTCCCTTTAGTTCGTGGTAGTGTTAGGTGATTGAATTTTAATTTTTCTTGGAATTTTAATTTTAAATGTTGTTCCTTTTCCTTCTTCGCTTTGAAATGAGATAAAACCCTGGTGCATTTTTATAATACCATAAGATATTGCCAGGCCCAATCCAGTCCCTTTACCAATTTTTTTTGTGGTAAAGAACGGTGTGAATATTTTAGCCTGGTTTTCTTTTGGGATTCCCATTCCGTTATCTTTTATTTCAATAGCAAGGTATTCTTCTTCAGGAACAAGGATAATTTCTATAGCCTTATCCGGTTTATCTTCCATAGCTTCAATTGCATTATTGATTATATTCAGAAAGACCTGTTTTAACTGGTCACTATCTGCTTCAACGCTGCAGTCTTCAGCCAATTTACTTGATTTTATTGTTACACTTCTGTTAGCCGGATTCTTTTTAACTGTTTTTAATATATCCGCCAGTAAATCACAAGTATTTATCCGGTTTATATGAAGTTTTCCCTGCCTGGCAAAATTAAGAAGATTAGCAACAATATTTTTACATCTGTTTGCTTCTTCAATAATAAGAGTTAAATCTTCAACATGCTGAACATTTTCTATTTGATATTCAAGCTGCTTTCTCAGCATTGATGAATACAATAAAATTGTTCCAAGCGGATTATTTATTTCATGTGCCACACCTGCAGCAAGCTGTCCAATAGATGCAAGTTTTTCTGCTGATTCAAGCTGTTCCTGTGCTTCCTTCAGGTCATCATAAGCTTTTGCAAGTTTATCAATTACAAACGGGAGGCACATTTCTTTTTCAGCCAGCCCTTTGGCAATTGCAACAGCATACTCGCGGCAGGTATTATAACCGCAAGCGCCACAATTTAATTCATCAGCAGCTTTATATTTATTAGTCTCGGCCAGTATTTCTCTTATCTTGTCTTCTGTCGGATAAGGACGACGCTGGCTTTTTTGAGTAAATGTCCGCCTCAGATTTATACTTCTGCTATTGAAAATATTAGTTTTCCAAAGCTGCCTGTCAGTAGTATGAAGTTTTTCCTGGATATAATTTATTACCTTCTCACGCCGGGAATAGTAATTCAACCCGGAATCAATCATTGGTCCACTTATACAACCCTCACAAAACAGAATATCAACAAATTTAGCATTTATCTGGTTATTTGATATTTCATCAATCAGGTCAAGCAATTTCTTCTTGCCATCAACTATAATAACTTCTTTCTCAAGAATATCGCCTGGGATTTTTGCTGTTTTTAATAATCCTCCTGCCAGTGGATAAGACTTTCCGGTATAAGCATAAGGAGGATCAAAATCTGAATTATCCTGCTCATCAATATTTATTGAAAAAGCAGAAAAAAGTCTCTTAAGTTCAGCAAATGTAAGAACAGCCTCAATAATACCGCTAACTTCAGGATCAGTTATTTCCTTTTTCTTAGCAACACATGGCCCTATAAAGACAATGCTGATATCACTTCCCAAATTCTCCTTCAGATACTTGCCGATAGCTATCATTGGAGAAACTATTGGAGCCAGATTTGGAACAAGTTCGTTATAATACTTTTCAATATAATTAACTACAGCAGGACAAGCAGAACTTATTATTGTTTTATGATCATCTTTTTGCAGTTCATCTACATAAAGATTGCTTATAAGATCTGCTCCAAAAGCTGTTTCAATTACAAATTCAAATCCCAGCTTCCTTAAGGCCGCCGGGATTTTTAAATAATTCTCAGGAAATGAAGCAGGAAATGACGGAGCTACAATGGCCACAGAACCAGGGTAAGGTAAAATTTCATTAACGACTCTTTCAATGTCGCTCAAAACTTTTTTACCGTATTGTGAACAAACCTTAAGGCAATGTCCGCACACAATACACCGTTCCTGTATTACTGTTGCCTGGCCATTAACAACCTTAATTGCCTGTGCCGGGCATTCACGAATACAGGAATAGCATTTTTTGCATCTGTCACGTATTGTACTTACAATACCGTCATTCATGCCATTCTCGTTATTAACTAAATTATGTTAAGAACGAAATCTAATGCTGATATTACTCAGCTTTAACTACTTCATCTTTCCGGTTAAAATACTCAGTATGAAGTATTTCGTGAGCTTTATGAGAGTTTGGTTCGCCAAAATACTCTTTATAAAGTGTTTTCACTGAAATATTATCATGTGACATTCTGATTTCTTTGCTGCTGTCAATCTGATAAAGAGCTTTTATTCTCTTATTTATCTTGTCAGCTTTCTGATTAATTGGCTGTCCGCCGCCGTTTATACATCCGCCGGGGCATGTCATAACCTCTATAAAATGATATTTTGATTTTCCATTCTTAATATCATCTATAACAGATTTTATATTGCCAATGCCATTAACAACAGCAACATTAACCTCAAGATTATCAATTTTTACTGTAGCTTCTTTTATGCCTTCAAGCCCTCTTACATCGTCAAACTCAACAATGCTTAAATTACTTCCGGTAAGCATGTTGTAAGCAGTTCTTAAAGCAGCTTCCATAACGCCGCCAGTTGCACCAAATATAGCTGCAGCACCTGTGGATTCTCCAAGAGGATTGTCAAAAATACTTTCCGGAAGACTGTCAAAATCAATTCCGGCAGTATTAAATAACCTTACTAATTCTCTTGTAGTTAATACAGCATCAACATCTGCCATATTGTTTTCAGACAATTCATCTCTGCCGGATTCATACTTTTTAACTGTGCAGGGCATTATTGATACAACAAAAATGTCTTCAGGGTTAATACCCATTTTACTTGCATAGTATGTTTTAAGAACAGCACCTTCCATTTCGTGAGGTGATTTACATGATGACAGGTTAGGCAATATCTCAGGCGAATTTGATTCCGCATATTTGATCCAGCCCGGACAGCAGCTTGTAAACATTGGCAAAGGTTTATTTGTTTTAATCCTGTTAACAAGTTCAGAAGCTTCTTCCATAATTGTAAGATCTGCACTGAAATTTGTATCAAATACCTTCTTGAAGCCCAGTCTTTTTAATGCAGTAACCATTTGCCCTGATACATCAGTACCCGGAGCCAGGTTATACTCTTCACCAAGTGTTACTCTGACGGCCGGAGCAACCTGAACAACTGTAAATTTCCGTTTATCATTAAGAGCATTTGTCACTTCTTTTAATGAACTTTTTTCTCTTAATGCTGCAGTTGGGCATACAAGTATGCATTGCCCGCAAAGAATACAGTCACTAATATTAAGGCCTTTGTTATAGGGAGTAGTAACAATGCTGCTGAAACCACGGTTTGTAAAATCGATAGCACCTATTTTTTGTACTTCATGGCAAACGCGAACGCATCTTCCGCAAAGTATACATTTTGCCGGATCTCTTTCCATAGATGCACTTGAAACATCTATAGCATGTTGTTTTTTAGCTCCCTGATATCTGTGTTCTCTTGTGCCGTACTGCTCAGCAAGACTTTGCAGCTCACAGTTTTTATTTCTTACACAAATAAGGCAATCCTGCGGATGGTTTTCTATAAGCAGTTCAATAATGGTTTTTCTTGCACGCCTTACTCTGGGTGAATTGGTCTGAACAACCATACCTTCAAATACCGGGTAAGCGCATGCCGGAATTAATCCTCTCATTCCATCAACTTCAACAGAACATATCCTGCAGGCACCGCTTGGATTCAAATTCTTAAGATGACACAATGTTGGTATGGAGATACCAACAGATTTAGCAGCATCAAGGATTGTCATCCCTTCTTCTGCATTTACTTTAAGATTATTTATTGTTAGTTGTACCATTTTTCTTCTTCAGGATTTATATGTCAGTTAACGATTATTCCATTAAAACGGCATGAGTCAAAACACATACCGCATTTTATACATTTATCCTCAATTATATAATGTGCCTGTCCCTTTTCACCTATAATGGCCTCTGCTGCACACTTTCTTACGCAGACGCCGCAGCCTGTACAGACATTATTATCAATTGTATATGTAAGCAGTTCCTTACAAACACCAGCACGGCATTTTCTTTCATAAAGATGTTCTTCATATTCATCTTTAAAATATCGTAATCCTGATGTAATAGGATTAGAAGCCGATTGACCAAGGCCGCATAAAGAAGTATCTCTTATAACATCAGCTAACCTTTTAAGATGAATAATGCCTTTGAACCTCAATAACTGGTCTTCTTTGTTTTCTCCGCCTTTATATGCGGTAGGAACTCTTTCAATTATTTCAAGCATACGTTTTGTGCCTTCCCTGCAGGGGACGCACTTGCCGCATGACTCGCTTTGAATAAATGTTAAGAAATAACGCGCAACATCAACCATACAGGTGTCTTCATCCATTACAACAAAGCCGCCTGAACCCATCATGGCGCCAACACTTTTAAGGGATTCGTAATCAACCTGTGTTTTAATTACGCTCTCCGGAAGGCATCCGCCTGAAGGGCCACCGATTTGTACAGCCTTGAATTTTTTATTGTCAGGTATCCCTCCCCCTATTTTGAATACTACATCCTCAAGAGTTGTACCCATTGGTACTTCAACAAGGCCGGTATTTTTAATCTTACCGCTAAGTGAAAATACTTTTGTGCCTTTGCTTGTTTCAGTTCCGACAGATGAAAACCAATGTGATCCTTTTTTTATAACCTGCGCAACATTTGCAAAAGTTTCAACATTGTTTATTACAGTAGGTTTGCCAAATAACCCTGCAATACTCGGAAACGGGGGCCGCGGCCTTGGCATACCACGCTTACCTTCAATTGAAGCCAGTAAAGCAGTTTCTTCGCCGCAGACAAAAGCGCCTGCGCCTTTTTTTATTTTTAGTTCAAAATGAAAATCACTGTTAAGTATGTTATCTCCAAGAATGCCATACCTGGTGCATTCTTTTATTGAGTTCTCAAGTCGTGCAATTGCTAGCGGGTATTCAGCTCTGCAATATATATAACCTTTTGTAGCCCCAATAGAAAACGCAGCGATAAGCATACCTTCAATAACTCTGTATGGATCACTTTCCAGAACAGAGCGATCCATAAAGGCACCGGGATCTCCTTCGTCAGCATTACAAACCAGGTATTTCTGGTCAGTTTTTTGTTTAAGGCAAAGGTCCCATTTTCTGCCGGTAGGAAATCCAGCGCCACCCCTGCCGCGCAGCCCGCTGTCCAGTACTTCTTTGACAACTTCTTCCGGCTTCATAAGCCTTAGAACTTTATCAAGAGCCTGGAAACCTCCATTGGCTATATACGCGTCAATTGAAACAGGATTTATAACACCGCATTTTTCAAGAACAATTTTATGTTGAAATTTGAAAAATGGGTCTTCACTAAGCAGTTGAGTCTGAAATTTATTGGGAGCATGAGTGCCAAGAAGTTTTTCTTTAAATATTTCTTTCTCTACCAGGGTTCTCTGAATGAGTTTTGGAACAAATTTAGGAGTAATTTCACAGTAAGATACTCTTGGTTCGCCCGGAAGTTTAATATCAACAATAACTTCTTTTGCGCAATAGCCGATACAACCAGTCTGCTCAATATCTGCCTCAATATTAAGTTTTACCAGTTCAGCTTTAATTGCTTCTTCAACTTTTTTTGCACCGGAAGCCAGGCCGCAAGTACCCATCCCAATAAAAATAATGGGCTTGTCGTGTTCTTCATATCTGAGTTTCCGGTTAAGTGCCTGGAACTTTTCCTTGCACTTTTCATCCTGATGACAAAGCGGGCCTTCAGTACAGCACCTTATAAAAAGATCACAAGGTTTTTCATTACTGTGCCAGCATTCATCGCAACATTTTTCTATAAATGTTTTCATGCTATGCTCGCTTCTTTCTCTGCATTAGCAGGTTTATTACCGGTGATTTTTTTCAAGATTGCAGGTATTTCTTTAACTGTTAATCTTCCATAATAATCATCATTAATTGTGATAACAGGTGCAATACTGCAGGCACCTATACAATTAACAATTTCAATGGAAAATTTTTTGTCCCTGGTTGTTTCGCCTGCTTTAATCTTTAATGCTGTTTCAATTGCATAAAGAATATTTGCCGAATTTTTTACATGACAGGCGGTACCTCTGCATACCCTGATTATATTTTCACCCTGTTTAATTAATCTGAATTGATTATAAAAAGTAGCAACGCCGTAAACTCTGCTCAATGGAATACCAACAAAATCAGCTACTTTCTGGAGTTCTTCTTCCGGTAGGTAACCGTACTTGGTCTGGACATCCTGCAACAACGGGATTAAACTGCTTTTATCATTTGGTGAGTAGTGGTCAAATATATCATTCATCCCTTTTTCCCTGAAAAAATATAGTTAACACTTTACTTAAACATATTAAATGCCATATTTATCTATAAGTTAGCTCATATTTTTCAACAAATTCGAATGATTTTTATTGAAAACCATGCAATATTCTTATAAATAAGATTTTATCTTCTCAAAAAAGAAAAGTTGGATGCGTTTTTGAAATGTTGTCTGAACGCAATTAAGTGTTTGTATAATCTACATTTACGGGCTGTTGATATTCTCACAGCAAGTGTTGCTGCGACTAGAAATGGTTCCCTGAAAGGTTTGTATAATATAAGTTTGCATCAACAAGCGCCGCTATTGCTTCATCAATAGGATAAAGAGCACGTGGTATAATTCCCTGTATGTACGAGATTAAAATTCCATAATTGATAATGGGAACATCAGCAAGTATTGCTAAATTAGTTCTGGATATCATTTCCTTTCTTGAAATTCGGCATCCACCACAGTGAATAATAAGTTTATAATCATTCAGTTTGTAGGGAAGTTCTTCGCCTTTCAGAAAGAAAAACTTAAGATCTTTTCTTGTGCGTTGTTTAAGCCACTCCGGTATTTTTGTATTCCCGGTATTATCATAAACCGGATGGTTGGGGCATGCTTCTGCAATAAGTATTTTATCCCCATCATTAAGAGAGTTAATAATTTTTAATGCACTTACATAAGCAGCAATATCACCTTTATACCTTGCCATTAATATTGAGTAAGTAGTAAGCCTGATATTTTCAGGAATTTCAGCAGCAATATTTTTAATCTCTGCACTATCTGTAATTATCAGGTCAGGGGCACTTTTTAAAGCGTCAAGAGCTGCTCTGATTTCTTTACCCCTGGTTATTATCACCAGTGAATCTTCTTCAATAGCATTTTTTATTGCTTCAACCTGCGGAAGGACAAAATCATTTTCTATAGCTTCAGGATTGTCGGGGATAACAAGCACAACTGTATCTCCCTCATAAACCATATCACTTAAAATATGCTTTGAATAATTATCAGGAAGCATGCGCAGCAGTCTTGTTTTTAATCTGTCGATACCGGCATTTTCTTTACAGGATATTTCAAAATGAATTGAATTTAATAATTTAAGTTCCTGCAGCAGTATTGGGTTAATTCCAAGTTCTATTTTATTTACTGCAATTAGAAAAGGGACATTTATTTTCTTCAGGCAGCGAAACAACTGCTTTTCTTCTTCACTTAGTGTTTTTGTTGCATCAGTTACAATAAGGGCAAAATCAGCAGTAGATAAAGTTATAAGAGAACTGCATGTTTTAAGATTATTTGCACTGATATCTTCTATATCAGACTCATCTATTAAAACGACAGGGTTTATATTAATAGCTGTTTTTTGTATTTCGCTTTTGGGCGAATCTATATATTCATTTTTCATGACGAATCTTTTATCATTTAAAAATGAATTTATAAGCAAAGATTTCCCGGTTCCCTTTTTCCCCAATACAGCTATATAAACTTTATTTTGTACCGTATTATTTGTATTCACAAGGATTCGAATCCTTGCCCGGCATTATACAAAGAAGCATGCTATTATGTATCTATCCAGGCTATTAACAGTGTTATTTTTCCAGCAACCGGTACCATTTTATTATTATCGGCTGGTTTTTAAGTTGAATACTAATTTTCAAATTCCGTTCCAATCTGATTTAAGTTATAAATCTCAAAAAATGTTACAAATCAGCATATTCTTATTAAATAACTCACCGGTATATAATGCCATATATAACAAAATAATAAAACATGATTCTCTTATTTAAGAATTTTGGGGAAAAATATGATAACATAATGGATATTAATCTGAATCTATATAAAAATGTAATTTTTGTCTTTATATTGATTATTAGCGGTTTTTGATGGAAACAGAATACTCATGAAACCTTATTATAAAGTCTTAATGCTTGATTGTTTGGTTGAACAAATTGACTGGGTTCTAAGCAGTTTTTAACCTTAAAATACTCATTATAAAGAAGTATTATATTAAGGCAAAATAATTGGTGGATACAGACTTATTTAAACATATTAAAAATGCCTCCTTACGGAGGCATCAAGAGTATTTTTATATAAAATCAACTTCAATAAGAATTTGATTTTTAACTACAATATCCCCTTCTTTAATATAAAGCTTCTTAACAACAATATCAGCAGGAGCACAAATAGTATTTTCCATCTTCATTGCTTCAAGGATCATCATATTCTCACCTTTCTTAGCACGTTTCCCTTCGTAGACAAATATTTTTTTTATTATACCGGGAATATGAGCGTGCATTTTTCCAGGATCAGCTTTTTCGTACGGCTTTCTTTGAAGAAATTTCTTTGTGAATGTGGTTTCATAAAGAGTGTCATCAACATTCATGTTTTGTGTTTCAGTATTCATTGCTTATGCCCTAAAATGGTGGAATTCCATGTTTTTTAGTCGCTCTCAATTCCTTTTTATTCTCAGAAATATTAAGCGCATGTATAAGATAATCCCTCGTTTCCACAGGGTTTATAACAGCATCTATATGCCCGTTTGCTGCAGCAATATAAGGGTTAGCAAATTTTTCAGTGTATTCCTGAACTTTAAGTTTTCTTACTTCATCCGGATCTTTGGCAGAAGAAATTTCATTTCTGAAAATAATATTTGCAGCTCCTTCCGGACCCATAACGGCTATTTCTGCTGTTGGCCAGGCAAACACAAAATCAGCTCCAAGATGCCTTGAACACATAGCAATATAACCTCCGCCATACGCTTTACGAAGAATAAGTGTAATTTTAGGAACAGTAGCTTCACTATAAGAATAAAGAATCTTAGCTCCATGCCTGATGACACCTGCGTGTTCCTGGTCTACACCTGGTAAATATCCCGGAAGGTCAACAAGTGTAACCAGCGGAATATTAAAGGCATCGCAGAAACGAATAAAACGGGCTGCTTTATCAGATGAATCAACATCAAGCACACCTGCCATAACAAGAGGCTGATTAGCTACTATTCCGACAGTTTCACCATTCAGACGAGCAAAACCAATAACAATATTTGCGGCAAATTTTTCCTGAATTTCAAGGAAATCAGAGTCATCGCAAACAGACTTTATTATGTCTCTTACATCATACGGCTTTCTTGCATCTGCAGGTACTATTTGTTCGATGTTAAGAGTTGTTTTAGGGGGTTTTGCAGGGAATGACTTGGCTTTTTTAGCATTATTCCATGGAATAAATGTGATCAGCCTTTTTATCTGTTCAAAGCACTCAGCTTCAGAATTGGCAAAAAAGTGAGCATTACCTGAAATTTCAGTATGTACTTTTGCGCCGCCAAGGTCTTCCATACTTACTTCTTCACGAAGCACTGTCTTAATAACCTCGGGGCCTGTAATAAACATTTTAGAAATTTTATCAACTACAAATACAAAGTCTGTTAATGCCGGTGAGTAAACTGCTCCACCAGCACACGGGCCAAGTATTACTGATAATTGAGGAATTACTCCTGAAGCAAGAGTATTTCTATAAAATATTTCACCATAACCAGCAAGTGAATTGACGCCTTCCTGTATTCTTGCACCACCGGAATCATTAATTCCTATAAGCGGGATACCAAGTTTTACAGTATGGTCCATAATTTTTGTTATTTTGCGGGCATGAGCCAGCCCGAGGGATCCACCGGCAACGGTAAAATCCTGGGCAAATATTCCAACCGGAGAACCGTAAATTGTACCAGTACCAGTAATAACTCCATCAGCAGGCAACTGCTTCTTATCCATGTCAAAGTCATTACATTTGTGTTCCACAAATAAATCATATTCATGGAAAGAGCCGGGATCAAGTAAAGCCTTAATTCTTTCGCGGGCAGTCATTTTTCCCATTGCATTTTGTTTTTCTACTGCTTTGGTACCGCCGCCACCCTGAATTTTTTCTTTCTTCGAAAAGAAATCTACAAGTTTTTGTTTAATGGACATTTTTTTGCGCTCCCGAACAACAATATTATTAATAGGTTAAAAAATGCGAAGCTAACTTAGTAACAAATAACCAGATATCCCATTTTAAGGCAGGTGTATTTGTTAAATATAAATTGTTATTTGTTAAGTAATATTTTAATATAGACAGTAATATTATTGGTGGACTTATTTTAAACACACAGGAAACACATAAAAAAAATCGTTAAAATTTGTATTTTAAATTCTCTATTTGCTTTTTTAATAATGCTAGGATTTTAATGCAGCTTATTAGGGTTCTTCTTATTTGCTTTTGTCTTTCGCCTTTTCTTTCAGCACAACAGCAGATAAATGATTTTTATGGCAATGGTGATATGGATTCATTTATTGAAAAAGAAATTGCAGGCAGGCAAAATTCTTTTAATATAAATAAAGTTCTGTATCCGGGAGACCCTTCATTTGATGTTACTTATTATAAACTGGATATAAACGCATCATACTCCCCTGCCAATATAACTGCGAATGTTACTATTTCAGGGAAAAGCCTTACAGATAGTTTTAGCCATTTTTTTCTTGATTTCACAAATGTACTGATAGTTGATTCCATTATCTCAAACGGTAAAACACTTTTATTTGTTCATACTGATTCAGAGCTTGAAATTTATCTTGATGATACATTACAGACAGGAGATTTATTTTCTGTGGTGGTTTATTACCATGGTAAACCTGAGGTTACGGGGCTCGGAAGCTTTGTTTTTGATTCACATAATGGAGAGCCTGTTATATGGACTTTAAGTGAACCCTACGGCGCAAAAGACTGGTGGCCATGCAAAGATACTCCAGGTGATAAATCTGATTCTTCAGATGTATGGATAACATGTGATGAAACTTTAACTGGCGTCTCAAATGGAATTCTGCAGGAAATTAAAAATAATAATGATGGAACGCATACTTTTAAATGGAAAAACAGTTATCCTATTTCACCCTATCTTATTTCTGTTACAATTTCAAATTATAAACATTATACAACATACTTCGCTTATTCTGAAAAAGACTCAATGCCAATTGAACATTATATATATCCTGAGGTTTTTGATTCAGTTAAAACTCAATTGGATAAAACATCTTCAATGATAAAGGTCCTTTCAGAATTATTCGGCGAATATCCATTTATAAAAGAAAAATACGGGCATGCACAATTCAGGCGCGGTGGGATGGAGCATCAGACAATTACTTCAATTGGAAACTTCAGTGATGGTGTTATTGTTCATGAGCTTTCACATCAGTGGTTTGGAGATAAAATAACCTGCAAAGACTGGCGGCATATATGGCTTAATGAAGGTTTTGCCACTTATTCCGAAGCATTATATCTGGAAAAGACTGAGGGAAAATACGCTTATACTGAGCTTATTAATTACCATATGGAAAGAGCAAAAAAGGCTGAAGGAAGTATTTATGTAAAGAATTATGAAAATACTGATGAAATATTAAGCGGGTTAAGAAGTTATTCAAAAGGAGGAACTATCCTCCATATGTTGAGGGGGATTACCGGGGACTCCTTATTTTTCAAGACATTAAAAAATTATGTTAGCGATTCCGAAGTTGCATATAATGCAGCCACAACCGAAGACTTTCAAAGAGTTGCTGAATACACTACAGGTATGTCACTTGATTATTTTTTTAACGAGTGGATTTATGGAGAAAATTTTCCCAAATATTATATTAGCTGGAAATACAGCACTTCAGGAAATAATATTTACAAAGTTGATGTAAATATTTCCCAGTCTGATAACTCATATCCGCGTTTTTTTACCATGCCGGTACAGATTAAAATAGGCACTAATGAATCAGATACAACGTTTACTCTTTTTAATTATATGCAGAAACAAGATTTTACTGTTTATATTAAGGGAGAACCTGCCAGTTTTAAATTTGACCCTGATAATTTGATTTTAAAAGATGTAAGTATTTATGATCCGGCAGGTTTTTTAATACCAGCTCAATACTACATGAATCAAAACTATCCCAATCCTTTTAACGGAACAACAAGAATATCGTTTGGAATACCAGAAAGATCAAATGTTCAGATAAATATTTACAATATTCTTGGCCGCAGGGTCGCAGCTGTGATTAATGAAGATATATTTGCAGGACGATACAATATTGACTTAAATTCCCAGTTATATAATCTGTCAAGTGGTGTATACATAATAAGACTTGAAGCTCCTCACGCCAATATCTCACGTAAATTGATTTTACTGAAATAGTCCTAAGAAAAAGTATTAAAATCCGAGAACTTTAAGCTATAATTTTATAACAGGATATTGTGAAATCTTCCTGATATGTTTATATTTAAAATCTAAAATAAAAAATATGCACCTGTAGCTCAACTGGATAGAGCATTTGACTACGGATCAAAAGGTTTGGGGTTCGAATCCCTACAGGTGCACTTCAAAGCCCATATAATATTAACTTTTATATGGGCTTTTTTATTCTTTTAGACGGGATTATAATAAAAAAGCAGGATACTCTAATATATCCTGCTCTTTACTAGCTCTACACGATTGATATTTTAATTATTTTACTAAATTACCGTGAAAATCTATGCCTGTTTCAAATGGTTTTAAATAATAATCTATAATAACTGCTGTCATACGTCTGTCAAGAATCAGATTTTCTGAGTAATTTTTAATTATTTTTAGTTTTGGCCAGTCATTTTTAACAGTATTGGTAGTTAATTCTTTCCCCGCCAAATTAATATATTTTACAAGAACAGCCAGATCGAGATCGTCTCCAGTTGCTTCATTGTATTTCTCAAAAACACTGTAGTTTGTTTTTAATCCCTGTACAATTTCATATTGGCTTATATTTCTTGACGGATAGAACCATGTCTGATTAGCCCAACTGAACGATACTCCATATCCTTGTATTATGCCGGTCGCCCCAATTCTTTGAATAGCTTCAAAATTTGGATCACTCGGAGTTACATCAATATATGGCATAATATAGGCCTTGCAATCCAACAGTTCTTTTTGAATTGCCCGTATATTTATGTTTTTGGGATCAGTATTATTTTCTGCACAATAAGCAGCCATAATACCAGCAGCCTGGCCTGTAAGTAAAACACAAGGCTGAAGTCTTGTTGCCCCATTAACAAGATTGGATACAGATATCCCCTTCTCAGCTATAATCATACCGTCAACATCTTTTGGTATAAGGCATCCGATTGGGACACCAAATGAGGGAATCCTTGGAAAATCAATTGGAGGAACTTTAAAACTTTCTTCTATGTGATGATCTATTGGATAATCACCAACAGATATGGATGTTTTATAAAGCATATCCTGCTGGTTAAATGGCTCTAAAATATCATTTACTGTATACCTGACAAGTCCCTTTACCCTTCTCCCTTCCCTGTTATAAGGAATAAAAGGAAGGTAATCACTGGTTGGAAATTCATCATAAGCTATACCCAGATTTTTAAACCCAAGTGTTGTCTGCATATAGTAAACAAAACCCAAAGCTTTATTTTTCGCCTTTTGGTACTCTTTCTGCCTTTCTTCATATGTCATTTCAATTGCATTAAGCTGATAATCATTTCCTTTTGCAGGCCAGTTTATCATGTATTTATTATTTGGCATTTTGCCGTATGTAATCATTTGATTTGTAGTAGATTCAGCATCAGGATGCCCGCCACGCGAATTACAGCATCCCACATACAGTGTAGAATCGTAATTTGCAGGGCGAGGTATTGTTTTATCTGTACCTTTTCCGTAATCTTTTAGTATAACAGCGTATGTAATATCCTGTATTATACCATAAGAGCTGTCAGGGTTCCATACTTCGTTTGAGTAAGATTTGGATTCCATACCAACGTCATAACCAGCACCTGCATCCTTAAAAGCATCGCCAAGTTCCGTAGCATCAATTACAATTTTTGCATTTACTTCCAATTTGTCCCCGGAATTATTAATAAACTCGGCACCTGTTACTTTTTTACCGTTTTTAATTACTTTAAAGAAATGGTAATTATATATAACCTGCAGATTTTTCTCTTTTGCTGAAATTGCTTTGAAAATGCTGTCTGCTATATGAGGTTCAAAAAGAGTATTACTTACCCAACCAGTAGAAACAGCTTCCGGGCCGCCATATTTTTTATAAAGTACCTCACGAAATTCATTCCATATACCTGAAGGGAGTTTATGGTTTCCATCAGTTGCGCTTACTCCTGCCGCAGAGAGCATTCCGCCAAGCCATGAAGTTTCTTCAACAATCAGAGTTTTTGCGCCTGATCTGGCACTCTGAATTCCTGCTGAAACACCTCCGGCACCTCCTCCAATTACCAGTACGTCGGTTTCAGTTTTTTTACTTGTTAAATTTAGATTACTCTTATTATTATTAAGTTCTATCCCTGATGTGAAATCAAAAAGAGCAAGAATCAGAATTAGAGAAAAAGCCACTTTGTACATTGTATTCCCTTGGATTATTATATTCTATTTTTTAGAAAGAAGTTTTTTTTTAATTATAGTAGTTAATCTATTTCCGAATGTCTTCGCCCCATTTACATTTAGATGGACACCATCATCGAGCATATCCGAAGATGTCATATCTTCCCCATTAATAACAAAAATGTTCATATCCCCGTTTTTTCTTCTGTCTTTAACTGTTCTAATTACCATGTTTCTATAGTCATCAAGACTAAAACCCGCTCCCATTTTAGGAGTTGTTTCGGTAGTAGTAATTGAAGTAATACAAAATATTTTTGCATCTTTTTGGTTTGCACGTAAAGTATCTATTAACCGGGTATACTGGATTTCTTTTTCAGATAATGTTTTGTTATCCCACATCCAGTCATTAAACCCAAGTTCTACAATTATATAATCAACTTTTTTTCCGGTAACTAATTGTGCAACCGGCCAGCCGGTAAATGCTCCTGCAACTGCAAGATTAACAAGTTCCCAGTTCATGTTTTCAGATAGGATATATGGATAGGTATCTACAGAACTTGATTGCTGCCCGGTTCCGTGGCTTATAGAAGTACCAATTACTGTTAAAACAGGTTTATTAAGTGGAAATATTTCTTCCAGCTCATAACCATCATCCAGACTTAGCGCTATGAAATTTACACCATATAAGCTTGGTAAAACTATTTCATATAATACAGATTGTGTACCGGCTTTTGGTGACACAATAGTAAATTTTAATGATTCATATGTCTTATATTTTACACCGTCGGTATATACATTAAAAGCATTATGCAGTCCTGCTTTCCCAGCATCCTGCCTGTCTTCAAATCCAAGGTAAACGTATTTGCTTTTTGTCTTAAACCTGATTTTAACTCCGGTTTGTGTGCAAGCATAAGGTAAAGAGGACGATGATATTCCGGATTCAGGATTTGACAGAAGTTCTGCCGAATGCCTGTTGAGTATTACTTTTTCAGCACTCTTTTCAGCAAACCAAATTCCGTCATAAGATATTTTTTCGCTATTGAGAGGAATACTAACCCTACCCCATATTGGAATTACACAGATGCATAATAGTGCAATTATTCTGAATATTTTTTTCATGATCGCCCTGATATATTTTCACAACAGAATTTTAAAAATATTTACTGTTACTTAATAAAACAAATATTATTCTCATACAGAATTTCATTATAAAATAAATTGAACTATCATTAAGCATACCAGATTATATTAAATTCTTTCATTATTTAATCTTTTATTCTGCTAACATGGAAAAACTAATTACCTTATATTTGCAGTAAAAAGAAGAATAATATGATCTTTTCTGAAGATAATTACCGATTTATGTATGCTGCCCTGCAGGAAGCAGAAAAAGCCGAAGAAAATGGAGAGGTACCGATTGGTGCAGTTATAGTCCATGAAAATATGATAATTGGACGTGGTTACAACCAGGTTGAATTGCTGAAAGACCCGACGGCACATGCAGAAATGATAGCAATTACCGCTGCTTCATCGCATATAGAAGACTGGCGACTTAACGAATGTGATATTTATATTACTTTAGAACCATGTATTATGTGCACAGGAGCATTGCTTTCAGCCAGAATAAACAGTATATATTTTGCTGCATTTGATAAAAAGTTTGGTGCATGCGGATCTATATATAATCTTGCTGAAGAAGGGAAAGCAAATCATAAAATTAAACTATATTCAGGATTGATGGCCGGAGAAAGTGAAAAACTGCTCAGGGCATTTTTTGATAAAGTTAGAAAGAAGCCAAAGGATATAATTAAAAGGAACAGCAGGCTTTAATCCTCATTTTTTACGGTAAAACAACTAAAAAGCATAAAGGATTTCATAGAATTGCTTGATTAAGAAACCTAATAATAATAAATTTTGGTACAACATTTTAGGTCTATGATGCATCTTATTTTATTTGGTTCACCTGGTGTTGGTAAAGGTACTCAGGCTAAGATATTATCCTCAACTTTGCACCTTCCACATATTTCAACAGGAGATATCTTAAGACAGGCGGTGAAAGAACAAACGCCTCTTGGAATAAAAGCTCAGAAAATAATGAACAACGGAGAATTGATATCCGATGACATTATGATGGGAATTATCCGGGATACACTGAAAAAAGATCTTTACAAGGACGGGTTTATTCTTGATGGATTTCCCCGTACTTTAGTCCAGGCGCAGGCTCTTGATCATTTACTTGAAGAATTTGGCATTTCTGACGTTGTTGCTGTAAATCTTGCAGGTAAAGATGAAGAAATAATAAAAAGGCTCACTAACAGAAGAGCCTGCAAAGAATGTGGTGCTATTTTCCAGTATTCAGACATAAAAAATACTGATACATGCCCCAAATGCGGTGCTAAAAACAGTTTTTATGTTCGTAATGATGATACTGAAGAAGTTATCAGGCACAGGCTCCAGGTTTTTGCATCAACTACTCAACCCGCTATAGATTTTTACGGAAAAACGGGACGTGTAATTACTATTGATGGTATACTTAGTATTGAAGAGGTTACTGAACAGATTCTGAACGCCTTAAACCAATATGAAAAGGTTCGTTAAGCCTTCTGTTTAAGAACAACTCTGTATGCTTTTCCATTTTCCAGCTTTATTATTTTGGCACCTGCCTTCTTCACAATATCGTAATTATGCGTGGCGAATAATAAAGCTGTTCCTTTTTGATTAATCTTTTTAAGAATTTCTACAATTTCCATAGAAGTTTCCGGATCAAGATTGCCGGTTGGTTCATCGGCAAGTATAAGTGAAGGTTCATTAACCATTGCTCTCGCAATAGCAACACGCTGTTTTTCACCTCCGGAAATCTCTGAAGGCATACTTTTACGCCTGTGTAAAAGTCCTACATCGCTTAAAGCATCATTAACTCTGCGTTTAATTTCTTTGGAAGGCGTATTTAGTACTTCAAGCACAAAAGCTACATTATCGTATATATTCCTGTCTTTGAGCAATTTGAAATCCTGAAATATTATTCCAAGTTTTCTTCGTAAAAAAGGAAGCTGGCGTGCCCTGATACTTGTAGAATCAAATTCATCAAACTGAATATTTCCGGCATCAGGTTTTATGTTCATATATACAAGCTGTAATAAAGTACTCTTCCCTGCTCCACTTTTACCAATCAGAAAAGTAAACTCGCCCTGATTTAATTTAAGATTCAGATCTGAAAATAACGGCTGCCCTGAATAACTAAATTCTACATTGTTAATTGAAAGCATTTTTATCTATCCGCTCCTTTAATTTTTTATCTTATGCCTGGCAACAATAAACTGTGCTCTTACAGATGTACTCACTGCATTCTTAAATGTAAATGCTTCATAACAGTTTACTACATACAGCCCGGATTTTTCTATAAGTCTGAAATAATCTTCAAAAGGATAAATCTTTTGTTTATGCACTTCTTTATAAGTTGTATTGTCTTTAAATGTTATTGTAAAAATATTCTTGTGAATTCTTTTATCAGTATCATAAACCGAATGATGAATATAGCTTGCGTCTTTTATTTTGCCTTTTCTTACAGGTTCCTGAATATGTATTAGACTGTTTCGCTCAAGGCTTACATCAAAAGTAAATATTCCATCATCTGTTAATAACCCGGAAATACTGTCGAATAATTTCTTTAGTTTTTTTATTGAAGTAAGATAATTAATACTGTCAAATGTTGAGTAAATAAGGTCAAATTTATTCTTGAAAGGCAGTGAAGTCATATCGCAACATACTCTCCTAACTCCGCGTATACTGTCTTCCATTAGCATAGACAGAGAGGAATCAGAAACAATAATATCCGGATAATAGCCCGCAAGGTAATTACCAAGCATACAATTGCCGCCAGCCAGCTCCAAAACCTTAGCTGATTTTTTTGTGTAATCATTTGTAAGAGTAAAAATATAATCTGCCCAGTCTTCATATTTTACTTTTCGCATTATATGGCTGTATACAGTGGCAAGTTTTTCATATGCCTGAGCTTTTTTCATTATTTATTATTCCTGCGATTGTTAGCGATTTTTTCAGCATAAATATAAGCTTCCCAAATACTTGATTCATCAGCTATACCTTTATATGCAATGTCAAACGCAGTTCCATGATCAGGAGAAGTTCTGATAATTGGTAATCCGGCAGTATAATTAACTCCACTTGAAAAGTTAAGCATTTTGAAAGGTATCAAAACCTGGTCATGATACATGCCTATCACAACGTCGTATTGTTTATACAATTTATTGGCAAAAAATGCATCCGGAGAAAAAGGTCCGTAAATATAATTAGCAAAAAGCGATTTCATTATCGCTGGTCTTATTGTATCAATTTCTTCTTTTCCAATAAGCCCATCTTCACCAGCGTGTGGATTTAATCCAAGCAATGCAGCTTTAGGCTCTTTATAATGAAGATCACTTATCAAACAATTCATTATAATATTGATTCTGTCCTGCAGTAGTTTTTTTGTAATTAAAGATGATACTCTTTTAACAGGCTCATGAATTGTTATCAGAGCTGAATTCATATGTTTTGAAAGAAACATCATAACAAATTTCTTTACTCCACACCATTCAGCCAGCATTTCTGTGTGCCCCGGAAAGTTAAACCCGGCACTATTTATAGCATATTTGGAAATTGGGGCTGTAACCATTGCATCGGCATAACCACTTTTAATAATACTATAAGCAGTGCTAATTGATTTGAAAGCAGCTTTTCCGGAATACTTTGTTGGATATCCATGCGTTATTTTAATTTTCCCTGTATCTATAATAACAATTTTTCCGGAAGTATTATTAGCTTTAAATGATTTTGTTATTTCATATTTAAAAACAGGTTTAACAACGCTAATTGTCTCTTCAAAAACATTTGAAGGACAGGCGAAATAATATATTGAATTTCCCCTTTTACTGATTCTATTAAGGGTTTTAATTACTATTTCAGGCCCTATACCATTTGTATCACCACAAGTAAAAATTATTCTATTCATTTTTAATCAATAAAAAGTCACCAGTTCCTTTTTGATCGACAAAAATAAACTTTCTTGCTGGTTTTTCATATACCCATGTTTCAACAATTTTTCCATATTCATTATAAGCACGTTCAATATTCTTTGGCTTACCGAACTGAATAAGTGTTTTTCCCCTGTCAGTATCTGCTCCATTCTTACCATCAATGGTAGAAAAATTCAATATAGTGTAATCTATTCTTTGGTAAAACTCATTCATTAACTGATTAAATGCAGTTGCCGGAGTAGGGTCGTATTTTTTCCAATATTCAAAAAGTGCTTTCTGTCTTTTATCACTGGCTAATTTAAATATTTCCTGTACTGCATTGTTTTCTCCAATATATTTTAAGGCTTTAACAGCATAATCAATGTTTTGAAGAGACATTGGCTTGTTGTACCACATTACTGCTCTCTTGAACTCTTTATCATTTTTAACTTTATTACTATCAGAAATACTAATTGTTAATTCTCCAGGTTCAAGCTTTTTAGAAAAACCGGTAATATAAAAATTTCTCGTTGAGGTATTACCTGAATCTCTCAGAACTACTACTCTGTTATTACTCTCTTTAAAACTGATGCCAAAAGTAGCTGAAGTGTTCACAAAGCCTTCAAATATAGTATCAGACACTGACGATATTGTTACGTAAATATCTTTTTTGTTGATGTCTGTAACCGGTATAATAACCCCATATTCCTGTTCAGAAAAAGGTATATTCTCTTCATAATTTGTTAAAAGACATACTGAAAGGTTATTGTATAAAGATTCAACGCTATCTGTTATTATTGGCTCCAGATAGCTGCCAACAAATTGTTCATGTGTATTAAGATCAATATTTTTAAGCTTAACCTCATCTCCTGATTTAAGGTCAGTAAAAACAGGCAGTAAATTATAATGTCCCTTATCAATAGAAAACTCAATCACTCCTTCTGAGTAAGCTGATTTAGAATTTGTACCTTCATAATCATTTACTGTTATTTTTTTACTTTCTGAATTTCGTATAACAAAATTGCCTGTAGAGTCAAATACCTCTATTCCAATTCTGAATTCTGCACTGTATATATTATCATCTTTTTCAAAAACAATCTTATTATATGGTAATCTATAAGTATAATAGACTTTATATTCATTTCCGGATGGGATTATGTGAATGGCTGAAAGTAAAAAATTTCCAGCAGGCTGCTGAGGGAAGATAAAACCACAAAAGAATAAAAATAACAGGGAGATCCTCTTCAAAGTATTTCCTTTTTAACTACAAACTTATATTAAAATGATTCTCTCATTCAATGTAAAATTTCGGTTATAAGCCGTTGAATAATAAACCTTTCGGCAATATAAAACACTTACAGTTAAAAAAGAAATCTGAAGTATCTCTCCCTGAATTAAATAGATTAGCTATTCATGTTGTTCAGAAATTCTTTGTTATTCTTTGTTCCCCTGATTTTATCAAGAAGGAATTCCATAGCTTCAATAGGATTGAAGTCACTAAGAATTTTTCTAAGAATCCAGATTTTTGCCAGATCATCTTCTTTCATTAACAGGTCTTCACGTCTTGTGCTGGTTCTGTTAACATCAATAGCCGGGAATATTCTTCTATCGCTAAGATCACGGTTAAGAACTATTTCCATATTACCTGTACCTTTGAATTCTTCAAAGATAACATCATCCATCCTGCTGCCTGTATCAATAAGAGCAGTCGCAATGATTGTAAGGCTTCCGCCATCTTCTGTATTTCTTGCAGCGCCAAAGAATCTTTTGGGTTTATGCAGGGCATTTGAGTCAACACCACCGGAAAGAATTCTTCCTGAATGAGGAACAACAATATTATGGGCGCGGGCAAGACGTGTAATACTATCAAGGAGAATTACTACATCTTCTTTGGCTTCAACAAGCCTCTTGGCTTTTTCAATAACCATATCAGCTACCTGAACGTGCCTTTCGGCAGGTTCATCAAAGGTAGAACTTATAACTTCACCCTTAACAGAGCGTTCCATATCTGTTACTTCTTCAGGACGTTCATCTATCAAGAGTACAATAAGTTTTATTTCGGGATGATTTCTTGTTATAGAGTTAGCAATTTTTTGTAAAAGTACTGTTTTACCACTTTTAGGAGGAGAAACTATAAGTCCTCTCTGACCTTTACCTATCGGAGAAAGCATATCCATAATTCTCATTGAATACTCACCGGGAGCAGATTCAAGAGATATTTTTTTAGTCGGATAAACAGGTGTAAGGTTATCAAAAAGGGTTCTTTCTCTTATGCCTTCAGGTTCAAGACCGTTAACTGCCTCAACTCTTAGTAAAGCAAAAAACCTCTCGCCTTCTTTTGGTGGCCTTACCTGGCCGCTTACAAAATCACCAGTTCTGAGACTGAATTTTTTAATCTGTGAAGGAGACACATAAATATCGTCCGGTGAAGGCAGATAGTTATAGTCTGACGAGCGTAAAAAGCCGTAACCATCAGGAAGCACCTCAAGTACTCCCTTTGAAAAGGTCAGCCCATCCTTTGCTGTTTGTGCTTCGAGAATTTTAAAAATGAGTTCTTGTTTTCTCAAATCGCTATAGCCTGATATATTGAGGTCTTTGGCTATTGTGTTAAGTTCAACAATTTTCTTTGATTTGAGTTCGGAAATGTCCATTGGCATATGAATGTCCCTGCTAATTAAGTGTAACTAAGTTTTTTATAATTTATAAAAATATGAGCTTTCAAAGGTTTTACCTGGAAATGCTAAAGGGGCTATTTTTCAAAATTTAAAATCAATTGTTTAAAAATAGTATGAAGGAACAAGAGGATTCATCGAAACATACATTTTCTGCGAAAGAATGTCAAGCAATTTTCTTATTTTGCAAAATTGTTTTTATTTCGCCCAGTAAATACATACTGCCCATAACTACAAGGCATTCTTTGGGTTCCCTGTTCCTGAACTGTTGTACAAATTCATCTGCTTTTTCAACCGGCTGTGTCTTTATACCCAGCTCTTTTCCTATAGATGTCAGGTCATCAATTGTACATGACCTTTCCATATTGACGTGTGTAACGTAAATATCATCAAAATAAAGTGAAACAGCAGACAGCATTTCCTTTACTGCCTTGTCTTTCATTGCACAAAACAGTAATGCCCTCTTATTATATTTTTTATAGTCTTTGCTGAATTCAGATAAAAAGCTGTTTATGCTTTCCGGATTATGTGCCGAGTCCATAATAATATCAGGCATATTATTATAAAACTCATAGCGTCCCTGAATTCCCGTATTTTTTATAACGTTTTTAATTCCGGTCTGGATATGCTTAAAATCAGTTATATCAAGAATTTTAGATACTGCAAGCCCTGCAAGAGCTGCATTATATTTTTGATAATCCCCTTTCAAAGGCATTGTCCAGTCATCAAGTTCAATTTCTTCTGTATAAAGCTCTATTGAGTCTTTTGTCCTATTAATACTATCATCCAGCCTGAATAAACTGCTGTTTGTTTCAGCACATTTTTTTTCGATAACATTTTCAGCCTGTTCAGGTAATAATCCTATAAATACTTTACTTTTATTTTTTATGATACCTGCTTTTTCCGAAGCTATTTTATCAACTGTGCTTCCAAGTATTGCAGTATGTTCAAGACTTACGGACGTAATTATTACAGCACACGGCTCAAGTACATTTGTTGCGTCAAGCCTTCCGCCAAGGCCGGTTTCAATAACAGCATACTGAACTTTTTGATCAGCAAAATATTTGAAAGCCATAGCTGTTGTTACTTCAAAAAAAGTAAGTTTCAGATCATCTATATGCTTTTCAAAAGTTGAAATGAAATCAGCCACATAATTATCCGGAATTTCTGTATTGTTGATTTTAATTCGTTCATTAAAACGGACAAAGTGAGGAGACGTATAGATTCCAACTTTATATTTAAATTCCTGCAATATACTTGCAATAAAGGCTGAGGTACTTCCTTTGCCATTTGAGCCGGCAACATGAAAAGTTTTTAACTTATCCTGAGGGTTCCCAATAATATCCATAAACCTGGTGATATTTTCCAGGCCAAGTTTTATTCCAAATGTATGAAGTGAGTATAGCTTATCTAAACCTTGTTGTATATTCATTTGTCAATTTTATAAGAAGCTGTCAATTCAGAAATCTTTTTAATTCCCTGTTTTATACAAAAATCTTCCAGACCTTCAATTATTTTAATTGCAGTGGTTGGGTCAACAAAATTAACCGTTCCAAGTTCAAATGCAGATGCTCCCGCAATCATAAATTCTACAGCATCCTTCCAGTTAAAGATTCCGCCAATTCCAATAATAGGTATATCTATATTTCTGCTTATTTCCAAAACCTTTGCCAACGCAACAGGCTTTACTGCAGGGCCCGAAAGCCCTCCGTTGATATTAAATAATTTAGGCTTACGTGAATAAATATCTAACGCAGTACCCACAAGAGTGTTTATTGCTGAAACTGCATCCCCGCCTTCTTCCTTAACAACACGTGCAAATTCAGATATATACGAAACATTAGGCGATAACTTAATGATTACCGGTTTGTTTGTTACAGCTTTTACTTTCCTTGTTATTTCTCCTACGGCAGCCGGATTATTCCCAAATTGCAGCCCACCTTCTTTTACATTGGGGCAGGAAACATTTATTTCAAAGCCGGTAATTGCGTCTTCTGCTGTTAATATTCTGGTACATTCAACATACTCATCAACAGAGCTTGCTGCAATATTACATATAAGCGGAACATCAAATTTTTTCAGAAACGGGATTTTATCCTTTATAAAGGCTTCAACACCAACATTTGCCAACCCTATAGCATTTAGCATACCCGAAGGCGTTTCAACAATTCTTTGCGGAGGATTTCCCTTACGGGGATTTAAACTTAATGATTTTGTTACTATTCCGCCAATTTTTGAAAGGTCAATAAAATCTGCAATTTCATTTCCATATCCAACAGTTCCGGAAGCCAATAAGACAGGATTTCTAAATCTAAGCGGGCCAACATTTACGGATAAATCAACTTTTTTTTGCTTTTCAGTATTACTCATATTACTATATCCCTGATATTAAATACAGGCCCATCCTTACAAACAAGCATATATTTATCTTTATTATGTGTTGATTCAATAGGACATCCCTGGCATATACCAAAACCGCAGGCCATAGCACTTTCCAGAGAAGCATCACATTCAAGATCATTTTCCTGAATGAACGTTTTAAGTGCCCTTAGCATAGCATTTGGGCCGCAAGCAAAAATCTTCACATTTTTGTTCTTTAATGTTTCAAGGTTCTCTTTTAAAAGTTCTATTACGTTTCCTTTAAAACCTTCTGAACCGTCATCTGTAGCAACATGTACATTTTTAAGGTTATATTTTATAACATCTTTCTGAGATCTTCCGCCTATAAAACATACAGGATTCTGGCCGGGCTTAATTTTCTTTAGAAAAAAAGGAAATGGTGCAGCACCTAATCCACCGGCTACAATTACCGGCACTTCGTAATCTCCCTCAAAACTAAAACCATTTCCAAGCGGCCCTAATACATCTATCAACTCACCTTTCTTCTTATCTTTAAGCATTTGAGTGCCTTCACCCAATACATTAAACATTATATAAAAACATTCACCTTCAACGTCACAAACACTAAAAGGCCTTCTTAAAAGCGGTTGAATAGTTTCACTAACTTTAATATTTAAAAACTGACCCGGCCTGATAACAGAAGCAATTTCGGGACAGTAAAGTTTTAACAAGTAAACACTATTTTCCAGTTCAATTGATTTTTCAACAACTGCGTTTTGTATAAACAAAATAAATCCTCATATAATAGAAGCTTGCCCAGGATTGATTATAAATATAACAGGCAGGCAGAAATTACGATAATTTCTTAAAAATCTATTGAAAAGATAAAAAATATTTTAATTATTTTCCCAATTATTAGGATGAAAGGTTTTTAGAAGTCAAAATATGGTTATGCCGCAATCTGAGGAAAAGTCATTATAAATTCAGAGCCCTCTCCAACAATTGAATGAACCTGAATTGTCCCCTTGTTAATTTCAATAAATTCTTTTGTTAAAAGAAGCCCTATGCCTGCCCCTTCTTCATTGTTGGTTCCTTTTTTAGATATGTTTTCTCCAATATGGAATAGCCTGGTTACAGTATCATTGTCCATACCAATTCCATTATCAGCCACATGTATTTCAACATTTCGATTGTTCTGGAAAGCAGATATCACAATTCTGCCTTCATTTTTTGTAAACTTAATTGCATTGGAAACAAGATTACTGAATATTACATTTGCCATATTGGGATCTGCATATAGTTTTATATCATCATCAAGATCAACAATCAGTTCCTGATTCTTTTTACTTGCATTAAACCTATGAGTATTAACAACTTTATACAGCAGACTTTTGATGTCAAGTAAAGACGGGTCAAACTGAATATTTCCATTTTTAATTCTTGTCCATTGTAATAAGTTTTCAAGTAAAGTAAATGTAGACTTAGCTGAATCTAAAATGTCTTCAGAAATAGAAAGTATTTCTTTTTTGTCAAGTGTGTGAATTTCTTCAACAAGGAATTGTGACAATCCAATTAGTGCGTTAAATGGACTCCTAAGATCGTGTGCAATTATTGATAAAAACTTATCTTTATTAGCATTTAAAGTACGTAATTCGTTTTCAGAATAATTTAATTTTTTATTAAGATTAATAAGCTCATCAGCCTTTTGTTTTAATTGTTCTTCGCTTTTTCTTAATGCGTTTTCAGTTTCTTTTAATCGTGTAATATCCGAAGCAACGGTAAGTATCAGTTTTTCATTATTATGGTCATTTTCTATAGCACTTTTAAATGTTTGCAGCACATGTGTCCGCCCTTCTTTATCAATAAATTTATCATCAGGAATAAAAATCTCTTTCCCTGATTTTAATACATCCTTTTCATATTTTCTGTATGATATGATATCTTCTATAGGGAAATAATCAGTATCATATTTGCCAACGATACAGTCTGCAGCAATTCCAAGGGCAGTTGCAAGAGCCTTGTTTATAAGTCTGAAAGAGCCGTTAATGTCCTTAACTGTAATATAATTTGGGTCAGTATCAATTATGTGGCGTAAAAAAAGCCTCTGCTGTTCAATCAATTCCCGTGATTTTATTCTCTCGGTAATATCTCTGAATACAAGTACAACTCCACTAATAAATCCATGCTCATTTTTAATAGGGGCAACATTGTAGTTAATAATATATTCCCGCCCTGTTCTTGATATAAGGATTTTCTCTGACATGCTTATTACTCTTTTTTGCTTAAGAGATTCAGCAACCGGGTTAATGTATTTAACTTCCTTTTTTTCTTTAATTTTAAATACAGTTTCAATTTCACAGCCAATAACTTCATCAGAACTGCAGCCGCATAGTTCTTCCGCTACAGGGTTAATTACACTTATCTTCCCATCAGTATCTGTTGTTATTAGTGCATCCCCGACACTTTTAATTGTAGCTAACAGCCAGTGTTTGTTTTCTTTTGCCTGCATTTCCATTTTATGCTTATACAAAGCCATCTCTATAGAAGAATGCAGAATACTTCCCTCAAAGGGTTTTAATATATATCCAAATGGTTCAGTTAATTTAGCACGGGATAGAGTTTCTTCATCAGAATGTGCTGTTAGATATATTACAGGAAGGCCAAATTTATTTTTTATACTTGCTGCAGCTTCAATTCCGTCAATATCACCTTTTAATCTGATATCCATTATTGTAAGATCAGGCCTGTGCCTCCCTGCTTTTTCTATTGCTTCAGCACCAGAAACCGCAGTATCTGCAATCTTATAACCCATTGCTTCCAAACGGGATACAAGCTCCATCATAACGATGTAGTTATCCTCTACTACAAGGATAGATACCTTTTCCATATTTAAGCTTTTGCAGCTGTTATAAATTTAAAATAGAATTAAGACACTCTAATAATTCCAGTAATTTATTATCGTAAATCATTTAATGGACTTTAGTTTTTAGAATCCATTTAGTTGTAAGAGTTTACTCCGGTTTCCTGCTTTTCTGAAACCGGAGTAAAAAAAGGTATTTAGTTTTGATTAAATTTCATCAGGTAGGCTTTGATAAAACGGTTTAAGTTACCGTCCATAACGCTTTGTACATCTGAAGTTTCCTCATCAGTCCTATGGTCTTTAACCATATTGTATGGATGAAAAACATATGATCTGATCTGGCTGCCCCATTCAATTTTCATTTTTGATTTTTCAACTTCATCTAATTCAGCCTGTTGTTTTTCGAGCTCTATCTGGTAAAGCTTTGACTTTAATAACTTCATAGCATTTGTCCTGTTCTGAAGTTGTGAACGCTCACTTTGGCATGCAGCAACTGTCCCCGTTGGAATATGTGTTATTCTAACTGCAGTTTCAACTTTATTCACATTTTGTCCGCCTTTACCGCCTGAACGGTAAGTGTCTACACGTAAATCAGCAGGATTTATGTCAATTTGGATAGTATCATCAATTTCCGGTATAACAAACACAGAAGCAAAAGATGTATGGCGGCGTTTATTTGAATCAAATGGTGATATTCTAACAAGCCTGTGAACACCATTCTCAGCCTTCAGGTAACCGTATGCAAACTCACCTTCAACTTCAATTGTAGCTGATTTAATTCCGGCACCATCGCCCTCCAGCATATCAATCATAGTCATTTTGAATCCATTTTGTTCGCCCCACCTGAGATACATCCTCATTATCATTTCGGCCCAGTCCTGGGCTTCTGTACCACCGGCACCTGAATGAATAGTAAGAATACAGTTTTTAGAGTCTTCTTTACCACTAAGCATGTTTTTAAACTCAGCGTTTTCAATCCCTTCCTGAAGAGATGAAAGCTCTTTCTTTATATCTGCTTCAAAAGAAGCATCATTATCCATACATGCAAGTTGAACAATATCATCCAAATTCTGAGCACGTAAGTCAAGGTTTTTCCACAAATTCACCCAATTTTCAAGTGTTTTGCTCTCCTGTAGAATTTTTTGTGCTTCAACAGAATCATTCCAGAAATTTGGCTCTGTGGATTTAAAATGAAGGTCTTTTATTTTTTCTTCTTTATTATCGACGTCAAAGATAACTCCGTAAATTAGATATTCTTTGCCTGAATTGATTAAGCTGGCTTATTTCCTCTTCGTACATTTATTTCTTCCTCTATAATATTAAACTAATAATAACTAAAAGTTATCTGATTTTCAGAACCGATTTTTATGAATTTATTAAATGGAATGTAAATTTAATAATCTTTTCATTTATTTCAGACACCTGCAATGACATTATACTCATAGATAAAATTCATAATGAATATCAGTTTTTTAATTCATTTATTATTTTTTGCGAAACAGATTCAAAATCTAATTCAGATTTTATTGAATTCCAGTTTATCTTTTTATCTGCTTTAAACCAGGTTAATTGCCTTTTCGCATATCTTCTGGTATTCCTTTTAATAAGTTCTACGGCTTGTTCAACAGAAATATCTCCTTCCAGGTAAGAAATAATTTCCTTATAGCCGGGTGTATTGAGTGCATTCATCTTTTTATCATAACCCATTTCAATAATATTCTTTACTTCACCAATTAATCCATTAGTAATCATATAATCAACGCGTTTATTTATCATTTCATACAGGACTTCCCTATCCCATTCAATACCAAATTGAATAAAATTATATTCGGAGCTGCGTTTATGCATAAGATGAAATTCATTTATAGATTTGCCAGTCAGATGAAAAACTTCAAGCGCTCTTATTACTCTTTTCCAGTTCTGTGGCAGCATTTTAGAAGCGCTAACGGGATCAACATCTTTAAGCTTTTCATATATAAATTCATTCCCATATAATTCTCTTTCTTTGTAAAGTTTTTCCCGGTATTCCTCATCATTGTCCCCGGCATCAGCAATTCCATAAACAAGAGATTTCACATAAAGTCCCGATCCTCCCACTACTATTGGAGTATTCCCACGTTGTAATATTTCGCTTATTGTGGCCAATGCATCTTTCTCGAACTTTATTGGGTTATATGGCTGATTTGGTAACAGAATATCTATGAAATGATGAGGAATTTCTTTTAATTCGGCAACAGAAGGTTTCGCGGTACCAATAGATAGATATTTGTAAATTTGCCTGCTATCTGCTGATATTATCTCAGCATTTATGATACGGGCAATTTTTAATGATAGAAATGTTTTACCCGAACATGTCGACCCGGTAATAACAATTATTTTTGGTTCCAACCTTCCCTTCCAATTAGTGGGACAAATTGAAAATTGGGAATTTCCTGTGTGGCAAACTCATCTTCATCGCGTTTCGTAATCACTAATAATCGCTGAGATGATTTATCACCAACAGGGATTACAAGTCTGCCCCCTAAAACAAGCTGTTTTTTTAATGTAGGCGGCACTGATGGGGAGCCGGCAGTGACAATTATACCATTAAATGGTGCAAATTCTTCCCATCCAATAGTACCATCTCCATATTTTGTATGAGTCCTTACACCTATTTTATCCAGAAGTTTTCTTGTTTTTAGATGAAGTTCAAGATTTCTTTCAATACTGTAGACACGGGCACCCATTTTATCTAATATTGCCGCCTGATAGCCGGAACCGGTACCAATCTCAAGTATTTTATCACCTTCTTTTACTTTAAGCTGTTCAGTCATAAAGGCAACTGTATAAGGTTGAGAAATTGTCTGTTCATATCCAATTGGCAAAGCTACATCTTTGTATGCATGCTGCCTCATAGCCTCAGTAACAAATAAATGCCTTTCAACTGTTGCAATGGCTTTCAATACACCAATATCTTTAATACCTTTAGAATAAAGTTTTTCAGTAAGTTCTCTTCTTTCTCTGTCGTAAACGTTTTTCATACTTTCATGTTTTTTGGGCACAAAGATATAATAAAATAAAAACAATTATAATATTGAATTTTTAACATATATATAAATATTGAATCATTTTTATAATATTTCTTTAAAAACACAAAAATAGCTTAAACATCAGATATAAATGTTAATAAACCGGAGAATAATATGACAGATACTATCCTCGGAGCATTATTAATAATGGGAATGAGAGTGTGTGATGTAACTATAGGAACTATACGAACAATATTGGTCGTTCAGGGTAAAAAATACTTTGCGGGGTTGGCAGGTTTTTTTGAAGTTCTTATTTGGGTATTTGCTATACGGTATATTATGCAGCATCTTGATGTAATATTGAATCTGTTTGGTTACGCGACTGGTTTTGCAATGGGAAATATACTTGGCATTACTATTGAGCAGAAAATTGGACTTGGATATGTACAATTAAGTATTATATCAAGGCATTTTACAGATCAGATTGCCAACACATTAAGAAAAAGTAAGTATGGATTAACTATTTTACCCGGGGAAGGCGGTTCAGGTGGAGTTGCAATTATAATGGCAGTAATACCGAGGAAAAGCCAAAGAAAAGTTATTAAACTGGTAGAAAGTGTTGATAAGGATGCCTTTATTACAGTACAGTCATCATTACCTTACAGAGGGTATGTTCATGGTTCAAGAAAGTAATTATTTTCTTTAAGAAATTGCCATAACATCTTGCGCAGGATGATGAAACATATTATATTTGGTGCACTTAATTGAACTTTGTTCTTTAAGGATTTTATCGCGGGAATAGCTCAGTTGGTAGAGCGCAACCTTGCCAAGGTTGATGTCGCGGGTTCGAGTCCCGTTTCCCGCTCAAAAAATCCACGAAAGTGGATTTTTCTTTTTAAATGAGTCCGGTACGCAATTCTTTTGTTTAGTCATAAAAAAGACTTAAATTCAGAACTAAATTTTTAAGGCGCTGTAGCCAAGTGGCCTAAGGCGAAGGTCTGCAAAACCTTTATTCGTCGGTTCGAATCCGACCGGCGCCTCGATTTTCTTATATATTTACTTGTATCTGTATTTAATACCCACCCTTTTATAAATCCTTATTAGATAAACTTTTAGCTTTATTGAACGATAATGAATTAGGAAATTTCGTCAATTTAAAGCATAATTATATGAAAAAACAAATACAGGTACTTTCATTTATATTTTGTGCAGCGGTTCTAAATATTGGTGTTTTTGCACAATCTGCTTCACCTTCACTAACATCACCGGGTGACAATTCAACTGATTATGGTTATAGTAAAGTTACTTACGAGTGGTCTGAAGTTGAAGACGCTACTGTATATGATCTTCAGATATGTAAATCAGATAGTTTTAAAACAACTGACGGCTTAAAAACTTATACCGGAATTAATACTACTACATATACACCTTCAGATTTTCTCGATTATGGTACAAAGTATTATTGGCGTGTTCGTGCAAAAGTAGGTGCTACTTATACAGATTATTCAGATCCTTATAGTTTTACAACAGGTACCCCTTCAACATCAATTGAAACTGCAGCTGCTAAAATACTATTAAGGCATACTGAAGGCAGAATAACTGAAATCACATATAAAAATGGTTCAAACGCACAATTACTTGATACAACAGTTAACACAAAAAGTAAAATTGGTTTGGGACGTATTTCCAGTGAAACAAATACAAAGCTTGCTTCATGGGTTGAAGCTGCAGGTACTTATTCATACACCTATGAAAATGCAACTTACGGTTCAAAAGTTTTAACTATAGTAACAACAGCCGATAGTATTGTTGTCGGCCTTCAAATAAATCTCTCTGCAAATAAAGCTGCAACTTTAGCTGCTGCATGGAAACCAGGTGGTGACATTGGGCCCCTGAATGATAATATTCTCTATTCATCGCCTGATAATGTTGGGGAAAAATACAACGTTATCTATCCCCTGGCTTCATCAAATATTTTTACCGGGTATACTAACCTGGTTGCAATGACTGATAACAGGTATGATGAAAGATTTGGATATTTCTTTACAGATTCAGCTTCAACGGTGTTATCTGAAGATGTAAGTTTATCTGCTTCATTTACAATTCCATCGTCAAGTTCAGCCCAGGTAAAATATATGTATTTTGCTGTTTCAACAAAAAGCGGTTTTTATAACTGGAACAATAAAAAGTATATTATAGTTTCATCCCCTGCTGAAGGTATTATCCTTAAAGACCAAAGTACTCCTGATATTACATGGGAAACCTTTGGAATATCAGGTACATTAAATATATCTCTTTCAACAGATAGTGGTGCAACATACCCAAGCTCTCTTGCGGCAAATACAGCAGATGACGGAATACAGAATGTAACTTTACCAAATCTTAGCGCCTCAGTACCTTTGAGCAAATGTATTGTAAAGGTATCTGGTACCGGTGCAACTGGTTATTCAGGTGTTTTTTCAATTATTGCCTCTCAGGCTACTGTGTTTTCGATTCCTACAAATATAACCGGTGCACCAACAGACAAAATATCTTTCCCTATAATTATTAAACCTGCAACCGGCGATACTGTGAACTCTGTTGATATCAGGCTGTATTACAACAAAGATCTTCTAACATACAATAATTATTCTCTTGACCAGCAATTTGCAGCTCTGGGATGGCTTGATGGAGTAACAAATAATGCAAGTTCTGGTTATTTGCAGATTGGTGCATTAAAAAAAGCAACTGGAACAGCAATTGTTGCAACAGATACAATTATGAATGTTAGCTTTTCTATAAAAACTACAACAAGAGTCGGGAAAAATATTCCTCTTCAGATAAATAATGTCTACTTATCAGCGGCTGACAACAGTGCTCAAAAACTTAATGTAATTGGGGAAGACGGACTTGTAACTGTATATAGCCGCATTTCTGGAAGCCTTTTATATATCGTATCTAAAAAAGCGATTGTTGGAGACAGTCTTGTAAGGTTTATTAATATAAATACAGCCGGCGCAGATGTTGATACTTTCTATAGCAATACAACTTCATCTGGTTATTATGACTTTTCAAACAAAACACCCGGTGGAAGAGTAAGACTTGAACCTGCCGGAGACCTGGCGTACCCAGCCTCAATAGCTACTTCTGTTGATGCAACTGATGCCAGGCTTGCTTTTGATGGAAGAGATGGCGGTTCAACAACATTAACCGAACTTCAGAAAATAGCTGCCGATGTTAATAATGATGGAATTGTAAATTCAATTGATGCTCTGGCAATTTTAAAGATTAGCACAGAAGAGTTGACTATATCCAACTTTGGAGTTAAAAATTGGGTTTTTGTGGATTCAACCTATAAACTTACTTCATCTACCTGGCCATCAGCGCCGCAAAACAAGACCTATACTCCTCTTGATTCAGTTAAAGCTAAACAAAGTTTCTGGGGAGTAATCAGAGGTGATGTTGATGGTAAAGGTTATTATAGCCCATCTCTTGGAAAAACAATTACAACCGATATGATTGCAGCTACAAATGATGTAACATACAGCATCCCTTCTGACCTTACTGCATTACCAGGAGATACTATATACATTCCATTATCTTTAAAATTAAATGGTAAGTTAGTTGGGGCATTTAATGCTTCAATAACTTTAAATAGCGACCTTCTAACATATACAGGAAAGTTTATTGAAGGTAACAGCATTCCTGATTCAAGCGGTTGGCTTGTAAGTGCCTTTTTAACAAATGAAGGCAAATTAAATATTGGAGCTACTGATTTTTCAGGAAAACTTGATCCTATTAAACTGGATGGAAATGTTGCTTTATTCGAGTTTGTGGTTAACGGGAATGCAAAACCCGGAGATATTGCGCAGTTACCAATCTCGTTTATTTCATCATCTGATGCCGTATTAAATATACTGCCTGTTAATTCCATTGATGGTAAGTTCACTGTAACACCGGCTACTTCTACAGATGACAATAAGGTAATATATGAATATAAACTTGAACAAAATTACCCTAATCCTTTTAACCCGGTTACAGTAATAAATTATTCTATAGCCAGCGAAAGTAAAGTAAATATTGAAATATTTAATGCAATTGGTGAAAAAGTTGCAACTTTGTTTAATGGAGTTCAGCAGTCTGGTAAGTATAATTTAAAATGGAATGCTTCTGGTTTTGCCAGCGGAATTTATTTCTATAGAATCAATGCAGGTGATTTTGTACAGACACGAAAAATGCTTCTGTTAAAATAAAATAACAATAAAATCAGTCTAAAAAAGCCGTTGTCTTGCAGCGGCTTTTTTCATTCAGCAAGCCTTTTTAGAACAACAACAGTGGCATCATCTTCCCACTTTGCCTTATCCCCAAATTCATCGGCAGCATCAAAAACTGCATTCATTATATCTTCAGCGCTTTTATTATTATTTTCAAGAATAACACTTTTTAAATGTTCAACGCTAAATTCTTCCCCATACTTATTCTGCCTTTCAATTATTCCATCACTAAAAGCAACAAGCGTACTTCCGCGATGCATTCTTACAAAAGACCTGTGAAGCTCAATATCTTCAAGAGCTCCAAAAACTAAACCAGTTGAGTCCAATACTGTTATTTTATCCTGGTAACAAAGAATTGGAGAAGGATGCCCGGCATTAACATAAAAAAGATTGCCATTATCTTCCATTTCAGCATAAAACAGCGAAATAAACCTTGTAGAATAAACACTTCTATAAATTACGCTATTAAGCTTTTTAAGAGTATGCAGCATCTTCATATGCTTTTCAAGACCCATTCTCAAACCTATTATAGCATCTCTGGCCATCAAAGCAGCCGGAATGCCATGGCCAGAAGCATCTCCTATACAAAATCCAAATTCTTCCCCATCAAATTGGAAATAATCAAATATATCCCCTCCAACCAATTCCGCCTGCCTGGAATTACCCGCAATATCATACCCTGCTATAACAGGGGAAGCGGTTGGCAAAAGGCTTTTTTGTATCTGATAAGCCTGTTCATATTCATTTCTTATTGATTCAGATAAAAGCCTGTAATTCAGCATTGTCCTAACAGCATTCAGGCAAAATTCAATTTCTTCCCTTACCCAGCCGCCTTTTAATTCAAATAAAATAATCCATCTGCTTTCCTGATTATGCACTGTAAAAGCAACAGGAATAACATATTCCTTAATTGAGCCCGGTATAATTCCTATGGTGAATGAAGGATTGTTAAAGATATATAACTTGGAATTAAGTACATACTGAACAGCCTGCGAGTTAATATTTAGCTTCTTTTCAATAATATTTTCTTCTTCTTTATTAAGATTGGAAAGAAGTAAAAACTCGTCAGCATTTTTTTCATAAATGAGTCCTCTTCCTATATGAAGATCAGCCCCAAAAGTTTTTTCAAGTTCTTTGACTATTGTAAATAAAAAATCAGTCCCTGATTTTACAAGTCCTATTTTTATTAATAACGAGTCCAGTTTTCTATAAAATTCTTTTGGTTCAGTCATTGCCTGTAAGTTGTTTTGCTGAAAATGAATAGAAAATATTAATTTATTGCATTAATTTACGATTTATTCAAGAACTTAAAAAGCAATTTATCTTCATTATAATTGCATAAATGTGAATAAATAAACCATTTATGGATGCTTATTATCAGTTTTCTAATCTTTTAATTCTTTATTAAATTTGAGTATTAAACTAAAGAAGTTATGGAATATTTTATTAGTGCCCTTATAGGATATTTATCGGGTTCTGTTCCATTTGCTTATATCTTAGTTAAAAATGCCCAGGGAATAGATATAACAAAAACAGGTTCCGGTAATGCAGGGGCAATGAACTCTTTTGAAGTAAGTAAGTCTAAACTTATCGGAATACAAGTTCTTATGCTTGATGCAGTGAAAGGCCTTTTAAGTGTATATTTGCCACTGTTTATTTTTCCGGTAAGTTTTATTTTCCCTGCATTGGGCCTTTTATTTGCTGTTTTTGGCCATTGTTATAGTCCATGGATAAATTTTAAAGGCGGACGAGGATTAGCAACATGTGCCGGAGGAGCAATTTTAGTATTTCCATTTTTATTAATTGTGTGGATAGTCTATTGGATGTTTTTTTATTTATTCAAGAGAGATATTCTGTTTGCCAATATTTTCGCTATTGTACTTTCTTTACTTTCAGTTTTAATTTTGGCAAATGTCTCTGTTAAATATACTAATCCGCATGCAGATAGTGCTGCATCAGTATTATTGTTTTCATGCAGTGTTTTATTAGTTATTTTCAGTAAGCATATTGAACCATTAAAAGAATTACTAAACGTGAGACAAAAAAGTTCGGAAGGAAATGATGGAGAATAAAAGAAAAATATTTTTAATAATTGCTGTTTTAATAATTTTTTCCGCTGCATTTTATATAGTGAAATCTACAAATAGCGGACCTGATTTTTACGAAACAAACGGGAATGGTTATACTCTTACATCTTCGCAAAAAAATCAAATTGCTAATGATGAAATTTCAAATTCTCGCAGGAATATAATTACTGAAACAGTAGCAAAAGTGAGCCCTGCAGTTGTAGGAATAAATGTTACAGAAATAAGACAGTATCAGGACCCTTTTGGTTCATTTTTCGATGATCCGTTCTTTAAGCAATTCTTTGGAAACCGCGGGAATTATAATCAGAAAGTTCAGGGATTAGGTTCAGGCTTTATAATATCACCTGATGGATATATATTAACCAATGATCATGTTGCCGGTAATGCAGCAGAAATAACTGTTACCATGACGAATGGCAAACATTACCCTGCTAAGCTAATCGGTTCTGATCCGGTTTCAGATATTTGCCTGATAAAAATTGAAGAATCAAACCTCCCTTTTATTCCCCTGGGGAATTCTGACAATATTATAATTGGTGAATGGGTTATAGCACTTGGAAATCCTTTTGGTTTGTTTGAAATTAATGATAAACCCACTGTTACGGTTGGAGTTATATCCGCTACAGGAATGAACCTGGAACCTCTAAACAACAGGTTTTACTTAAATATGATCCAAACAGATGCGGCCATAAACGGCGGCAACAGCGGCGGGCCTCTCGTAAACAGTATTGGCGAAGTAATTGGTATGAATACGCTTATTTTTACTGGCGGGACAGGAACACAGGGAAATATTGGACTTGGTTTCGCTATTCCAATTAATAAAGTGAAAAAAATAATTACTGAGTTAAAGTCTTCGGGCAAAATCAATCGTGATTTTGATATTGGATTAAGAATTCAACCTGTAGATGATCAAACAGCAAAAGCTTACGGTCTGCAGTCTACACAGGGAGTAATTGTTACTCAGGTTCTGCCCGGCTCACCTGCTGCTAAGGCTGGTATAAAAGCTTATGACGTTATTATGGAAGTTGAAGGCTATAGAATAAATAATGAAAATATCCTTGTTGGTGTTTTTCAGGAATTCAGAGCCGGACAAACTATAACACTCCATATACTCCGTGATGGAGATTTTATTGACAAAAAAATGAAACTGGAAAAAACAAATGATTGAAAGATATACACTCCCTGAAATGGGGAAAATATTTGAAGATAAATACAAATATGATACCTGGCTCAAAATTGAAATATTGGCGTGCGAAGCCAGATCTGAATTTGGTGAAATACCAAAAAAAGATGTTGATGTAATTAAAGCAAAGGCTAATTACAACATCAGGAGAGTTCTTGAAATTGAGGAAACCACAAAACATGATGTTATTGCATTTTTAACTAACGTTGCTGAATATGTAGGGCCTGAATCAAGGCATATCCATTATGGTATGACATCATCTGATATATTGGATACTACCCTTTCATGCCAAATGAAGTCTGCCGGTGAATTGCTTCTTGTAAAATTGAATAATCTAAAAGAAGCACTTAAAAAACAAGCGTTGGCAAACAAACACACTGTGTGTGTTGGAAGGTCTCATGGAATTCATGCTGAACCAACAACTATGGGATTAAAATTTGCTTTATGGTTTGAGGAAACAAAGAGAAATATTAAAAGGCTTGAAAGTGCTGTTCAGACTATTAGTGTTGGACAAATATCCGGAGCAGTTGGAACCTTTGAACATCTTTCACCCAAAATCGAAGAATATGTTTGCGAAAAACTTGGATTACAGCCTGCACCTGTATCAACCCAGGTTATTCAGAGAGATCGTCATGCTGAGTTTTTAACAACTTTAGCTGTTATTGGTGCAACGCTTGAAAAAATAGCAATTGAAATAAGGCATTTACAGCGTACTGAAGTTCTTGAAGCTGAAGAATTCTTCTCTAAAGGACAAAAAGGTTCATCTGCTATGCCTCATAAAAGAAATCCTATTATAAGCGAGAGAATTACCGGGCTTTCACGAATTCTCAGGGGTAATGCTGTTGCTGCAATTGAAGATGTTGCCCTCTGGCATGAAAGGGATATTTCCCACTCATCTGTTGAAAGAATAATTGTTCCTGATTCATGTATTGCTTTGGATTATATGCTTCATCTTATGGTAAATCTGATGACAAATCTGATTATTTACCCTGAAAACATGATTAAAAATCTAAATTTGACAAGAGGCCTTGTTTTTTCGCAAACAGTTTTGCTAAAGCTTACCAGCAAAGGAGTGTCACGCGAAGATGCTTACAGGATAGTTCAATCTTCTGCAATGGATGTTTGGGCTGATAAGTCAAAAAATCTTAAAGATGAACTATTAAAATCAGAAGAATTAAAGAAATATATTACTGCTGATGAGATTAACAGCATATTTGACAATAATAAAATGCTGAAAAATGTTGACTATATTTTTGCAAGGACTGTGGACAAATAAATAATAACAAATGGAGGTAATATGAGTAAACTGTTTTTAGTTTTTTCTGCCCTTTTTCTTATAACTTTTGTTTATGCACAGGAAAAAGATTCAGGCAATAAATTAATTGCAGGAATGAAAGCTCCTGATTTTGCTTTACAGGATGCATTTGGTAAAGAATACAAATTATCTTCATTTAAGGGCAAATCACCGGTTATTGTTTATTTTTATCCAAAAGCAAATACTGCTGGCTGTACAAAACAGGCATGCGGCATAAGGGATGATTGGAGTAAATTTGAAAAGAATAATATTAAGGTATTTGGCATAAGTACAGATTCAAAAAAAGATATACTGGAATTTGTTAAGAACAACAGCCTGAATTTTCCGCTTCTTTCAGATGAATCAAAAACAATTAGTAAAGAATATGGTATACTTAATGATAATGGATATGATAAGAGAATCACATTTATTATTGACAAGAAAGGTATTATTAACAGAGTAATCCCTGTTACTGATATTGAAAATCATTCAAAAGAAGTATTTAATATTGCTTCAAAATTGAAATAAGTATTATGTGCCTTTAGATATTTCATTTTTCTAAAGGCACAACAATATTTTATTCTTCTTTTCCTTTAAATAGCTTATACAAACCATAACCAAGTACAGATAGTCCAACAATACCACCGGTAGTTTTCATCACTTTTGAATTTGCTATTTTTTCAAGGCTCATACCAGTACCGGTTTGTTTCATTGGGTTATCGCTATAAATCGAATCAAAAAATTCTACCCTGTCTTTTAATGATTTAAACCCTATAGTAAAGCTTGAAGAATCCTTAACGGGTATAAATTTAACAGCACATTTTTCAGGATCATCATCTATATCGTCAATGTCTTCAAATTCCCACTTTCCACGAAAAACGGAAAAATTAATTGTACTTCTTTTTTCTTTTGAATAAAGAGGGTCATTAAAAACTATTACTTTTTTACCCTCTTCATTAATAATTGTCTCTACCTCTTTTGTGTTTTTCACAGATTTATCAGCAGATTTTTCTACATCAATAGCATTTTTTAATGCTTCTGCCTTTTTTGCCTTTTCCTCAAGGATATCCCTGGGTTTTGACATATATTCTCCATTTATGGTTATGAGATTAACACAAATTTATAAAAAGTTTATCATCACCTCAACAAGTATCTTTAGTAATAATAAACCTGTAATAATAACAGATATCCTTAAGGTTTTAAGTCATTATTTCCCGACAATTATCTTATTAAACAGCAATATTTGAATAAAATGCGACAAATAATCAATTAAGCGTTACTATATCTAGATTTATGCTTTTTTGACAAGTGGAAGCTGAGGAATCATACAAAGATTTATAAAACCCGGGTAAGCAGGGTTGAGGAAAATTATTAAACTTTAAGAATTATCAGCCCGGCAGCTATTATAGACCCAGGCCATACAATAATTATTTATAATTATACAGCCTAACCTTTTGTATTTCAAAGTCCTGGTATGAAAGACGCATATGTCTTCCCTGATGGTTTTGATCACCATTAAGCCTTCTACCGGGAATCCATTTGCCATTATCATATTTCCCCTCATCAATACTAATGAATCCAGCAATAGGATATTCTTTATCAATTGGTGTAAAAGTAACAATCAAGCCTGACCCGGCAATAATATACTCATCTTCACTCAATTGGATAATTATTCCACCTGCTTTAGGATTCTCATCTATAGTTTTTGCAGCATACTTGTCATTTAGTTCAAAGGAACATGTAATACTATAATTGCCCAGTTGTATTTCCTGAACAGGCATATCTTTATCAAGTAATACACCTCTGATTTTATTTTTACCCCTGTTTTTAAGAATTATTGGAGAAAGCTGTTTAAGGATATTATATGCTTTCCCAAGTCGGTGATTTTCCGGATCAATTGACTCAATAAAGAATGGAGAAAATCCAATTGCTTCGTGTTCTCCAATTGCATAAAGTGCATTAGCCGCAGCCGCAAAAGAAGGTTCCGCTTCAGGAATGAATAAAGGATTTCCACCCCTGTTATAAAGTTTACAATACTTTATAAAATCAGGGAAATAAATATCCGGTGACAGGAAATCAAGACTTTTTGCAGAAGCTTTCCAAATATCCATCAAATGAGGTAATGGGCCAGCACTTGGATATTCCCCAGGAAGATACCCTTCCCTGTTTAGTGCAGCATTAACATACATTGGAAGCGGATACTCATTTTTGCCAGCTAATGCCAGTTTATTTATAAATACTCCATAATACCATGCCTGGAATATCTCTTCAGTATAAACACTTTTTCCAAATACTTCTTCCCATGAACCTGATTTATTATTACCGGCCTTTTCAATATAATTTTTAAATTCAGGAACAAGTTTTTCTCTGTTTTCGCTAATATATTTTAACAGTTCGCCTGGTACTTCTGATTTATATAATTCATTTGCAGTATCGCAATAATCTCTCGCTTCAGGTATCATCGCAATTTCATTTTCAACCTGTATCATAATTACTGTCTGTTCTTTAGAGTCAATTTCCCTAATATGTGCAAGCAGTTTTGAAAAAGCTTTTATGTCTGCATCCAGATTGTTTTCTGAAAACGGCGATAATATTTCCAACCCCTCACCTTTGCTCGTAATTGCGCGTGGAAATCGCTTCAGGTTTGTCTTTACCCATTCAGGAGCATAGCATGACATGCTGTTTTTCCAGGCTCCAAACCATAATAATACAAGTTTTATATTACTTTTTCGTGCTTCTTTTATCAAATTATCAACCAAATCAAAATTATATTTACCCTCCTGAGGCTCAATCAATTCCCAATATACAGGGGCTAAAATTGTATTAACATGGTTTTCAATAAATTTTTCCCAGAAAGGATGCAGATATTTTATATCAGAAGCTGTTGAATTGCCTAATTCTCCGCCAATAATTAAATATGGCTTATTGTTAACAATTAGAGTTATTGAATTATCCTGTCTTTCCAGGTGAGGCAAATCTGTTTGTGCATATATTCCATTATATGCAGTTAAAAACAACAGGCATAAGATATAAATTATTTTCTTCATACTTTTTTGATAACTTGTTAGAATTAAGAAAACAGTTAATTTTTCAGCACTTCCAGTGTATGATCAAGCAACTCCCTCCCTCCAAAAGCACCATGACCGGGAATCACATATTTTGCATCAGGATAGTTTATTTTCACATTTTTTATTGTAACCGGCCATGCTTTTAAATCAGCATCAGATAAATTACCCTTACCTTTAGCAGCCATTTCCTTCACCATGCATCCGGCAAATAGAATTTTTTCTGAAGGAATATATACAACTATATTATCAGTTGAATGACCTGCCCCATGATATTTACAGATCACATCTTCTTTACCAATTTTCAGGATTAAAGAAGAAGAAAATCCAAAGTCGGGAACAGGAAGCTTCTTCGCTTTTGCTATATCAATAGTCATTTGATTTGCGTATGATGGAATTCCTTTACTCTGCAAGTAAGCAAGTCCCCCCATACAGTCGTCATGCCAGTGATTGGGGACGAATGATATTTTTTTAACTTTTAGTGAATCATAAATAAAGCTGATAAGTTCCTTTGTTTCTTTTTCATTAACCGGAGTATCACAAAGTAATGCCTCTTTATTATTTATGTATACCAGTCCATTTGATGGAACTATTCCAAATGAACCCATATTAGCAGTAGAAACATGAATATATGCTCTGTCTGATAGTTTTACGAGGTACAAATTTTCTGATATTTTAATATTTTCTTCTTTTGCTGATATCTGTACCGTAATTAACAGGACAAATAAGATACTAATAAATCGTTTAATCACTAATATTTCCTTTTTCTATTCTATACCACTTTTTTTAGAATTCATATTATAGTGATGAACCTGACTTCTAATCCAGTCAATACATCCTTCATGCTTAAATTCAATCCATTTACTTTTTAATTCGGCTGAACTTTTAATAATTTCAACGAATTTAGTAAAAGGGTTAGTAAGACTTATAACCAGTTCAAGTTGCTTTTTTAAAGAATCTTCCTCTAAAGTATCAACAAAGCCCTCCATAACTGCAAATAATTCGTTTTGAGGAAGTTTTTCAAGTTCAATGTATTTATCATGGTTCTTTTCAAGTTCGTCCAGAACATCCTTCCATTTTTCTTCACTAAAAGAATTGTCATTCCGCCAGTCTTTAACAATTATCTTTTCAAATGAATCTCTGTGGATAAAAACCCTGAACCCGGATTCAAGATCCCGGGCTATTGATTCCAGCTGTTCGACAGTTAGTTTCATAGTTTGAAGCCCTTATTTTATTAAAAATAAATACTTTAATAAAATAAATAACTGTTATGAATATCAGAAATAAACAATATAAATTATTAAAATAATTTGATATATAAAACCGTTTCAATAGTTTAATTGACATCATTCATTTTTCTTCTTATATAATTCGAATTCTTGGTGCCTTATTATAAATATTTGCACCTTTTATCCTAATTACCTTGAAAAATGAATGATTTTGAGGTTATTTGAATTATGTTTTTCATTTTTTTTATATTTTTACATAAACCCTTATTTAAACAGGAGATTTAGTGAAATACTTATATATTATTCCGTTCTTACTGTTTTTTGGAATAACAGTATTTGGACAGGATAAAGGAGATGATAAAATTCTGCCTTACCCTATTTACCAGCATAAGCTTGATAATAGCTTAAATGTTGTAACAATCCCGTATGACAGCCCTGGTCTGGCTGCGTTTTATATTGTAGTAAGAGTTGGCTCACGAAATGAAGTTGAAGAGGGTGTAACTGGCTTTGCTCATTTCTTCGAGCATATGATGTTCAGAGGAACTGATAAATATCCGCGCGATAAATATAATGATATCCTTAAAGCAGTTGGAGCTGGCGCTAACGCAAACACTTCACTTGACAGAACAATTTATCATATGACCGGAAATGCTGAAAAACTTGAAACTATGTTTGAAATAGAAGCAGATAGATTTATGAATCTGCATTATACTGAACATGATTTTAAAACTGAAGCAGGTGCTGTTAAAGGAGAATATACCAAAAACTATGCTTCCCCATATGAGCAGATTTCTGAAGAATTAGTGAATACTGCTTTTGATAAACATACTTATAAACATACTACAATGGGCTTTTTTAAAGATATAGTTGATATGCCCAACCAATTCGAATATTCTAAAAAGTTTTTTGAAAGATTTTACAGGCCCGAGTATTCAACAATTATAGTTGTAGGAGATGTAAAACCTGATAATGTGAATAAACTCGCTGAAACATATTTTGGCAAATGGGGAAAAGGAAATTATGATCCCCAAATACCGGTTGAACCTGAACAAAAAGAGACACGGTATACACATTTACAAAACTCTTCAATACCTCCCTATTTAAGTTTAAATTATAAGGGACCTGCTTTTAGTGATAAGACAATTGATATGCCTGCCCTTGATATTCTCTCTACAATTTTATTTTCACAAAATTCAGAATTGTTTAAGAAACTTGTGATTGATGAGCAAAAAGCCAGATATATTGGCGGAGGGGCTGAAGATTCAAGGGATCCATACCTCATTTCTATTGAGACATCACTCTACAAACCTGAAGATATGCAATATGTTAAAGATGAAATTGTTAAAGCTATTGAAAATGTAAAAAATAATGGAGTAGATAAAAAAATCCTTGAAGATACTAAATCTTATTTAAAATACAGTTATGCTATGAGAACCGTAGATCCTGACGTTATAGCAAATTCTGTCGCTCATTATGTTTATTTAACCGGTGATCCCGAATCCTTAAACCGCTTGTATTCTATGTATGGCAAGATTACAGTTGATGATATTATAAAAGTAGCAAAGAAATATTTTATCCCTGAGCATTTAACTGTTGCTACAATATCACCTGCTGCTGAAGGAGGGATTAAATAATGAAATCATTAATTTTAAGTTTACTAATTATGGCAACAGCATTTGCACAAGATATAGTTGAGCTTAAGCTCCCAAAATCCAATCAAATTATTATTAGGCTTGTATTTAAAAACGGTTCAATTTCAGATCCGGTTGGAAAAGAAGGACTCACTTATACAACAGCAGAAATGATTACAGAAGGAGGAACCGGGTCTCTTTCTTACGCCGATATACAGGATAAAATATACCCAATGGCAGCATCCTACTACTCTGCGGTTGATAAGGAGATATCTTATTTCCAATTTGCTGTACACCAGGATTGGCTTGATAAATTTTACCCAATTATGATTGGGCTTATCACTAATCCATCATTTAGTGACGCAGATTTTCAGAGAGTTATTGCAAACCAGCAGAATTATGTCGACCAGGTTATCAGGGCTTCATCTGATGAAGAATACAGTAAAAAAGCTCTCGAGGATTTCCTTTTCCGTGATACAAGATATCAGCACATGACTGCCGGGAAATCTGAATCAGTAAAAAATATTACTCTTGAAGATGTTAAAAAGCACTATCATGATCTTTTTACAAAAAATAATCTCACAATTGGAATTGCAGGTAATTATTCTCCGGAATTCCTGGAGAAGCTAAAGAATGATCTGTCTAAATTGTCTGACAACATTCCTGTTGTTCCTGCTCCTCCTGTTATTGAAATGCCTTCAGGAATAAATGTTGAGATAATTGCTAAAGACGGTGCATTTGGCTCAGCTATATTTACAGGTTTTCCACTGTCTGTTACAAGAGCCGATGATGATTTTGCTGCCCTTATGGTGGCCAACTCATATCTTGGAGAACATCGTAAGTCCTATGGAAGATTATACCAGCAAATTCGTGAAACACGTTCAATGAACTACGGGGATTATTCTTATATTGAATGGTATAATAATGGCGGCGGTAATATGCTCCCTCCTTCAGGAGTTCCGCGTCATTCCAATTACTTCGCTGTTTGGATCAGGCCTGTTCAGATCGCTAAACAATTAAAACAGCAATATGAGGAATTAAAGGATGTAAATATCGGACATGCTCATTTTGCACTGCGTATGGCTTTGAGAGAAGTTGATAAACTTGTCAAAGACGGAATGACTGAAGAAGATTTTGAAGCGACAAGGACTTTTTTAAGAAGTTACATTAAGCTTTATATTAAAAATCCCGCTGAACAACTGGGATATTTGCTTGACTCCAAATTTTATGGAAGGAAGGATTATATATCTGAATTAGATAAACAACTTGCTTCTTTAACTGCGGATGATGTTAATAAAGCCATAAGAAAATACTGGCAGACAGATAATATGGATATTACCATAATAACTGATGTCAGTGAGGCCGAACCTCTCGCAAAGAGCCTGAAAGAGAATCTTGACTCACCAATGAGCTATTCAAATTTTGTAAAGGCAGGTTTACCCGAAGACGTATTGAAAGAAGATAAAGAAACGGAATCATTTAAATTGAATGTAAAAACTGTAAAAATTATTAAATCTGCTGACACATTTAAGTAATTTTACGCGGTACAGGAACTTTTTCTGTACCGCACATTATAATGAATTAATTGGAATTCGTAATCAAACAAGCAGTATTTTTATAGTTTATTCTATAGAAGATATTGCACAAAATTCCCTATATTGTCGTCAAAAGCACTATAGAAATAATATAACCGGAACTAAGAATACTTATGCCTGGTATTACTGACAAGCTAAAAAATATATTACAATCCCGTAAGAACGGGTCAGGAGTCTCTATGAAAAAACTTTTTGTCGTTTTCCTTCTTTTTGCTGCTGCAAATGTTTTCATCACTTATTCCGGAGTCCAAAGACATACTGAAGCAGCAGACGGAGGCGATACACTTAAATATATTGAACCGGAATCCTATCATTCGAATGTTGAAAAGTTGATAAATACAATTCTTTCCAGATATCATTATAAGAAATATGCTTTGAATGATTCATTATCTGAATACATATTTAACAGCTATATTAAAACACTTGATAACAGCCGGTGTTACTTTATTAAATCCGATATTGATGAATTTTCAGAATACAGGGATAAAATAGATGATTTTCTCATTGAAGGTGAGCTGCATCCTTTTTATAAGATTTTCAACCGGTTTATGGATAGAGTAAGAGATCGTAATGCTTACATAGATAAGATTCTTGATACAGAAATGGATTTCACAAAAGATGAATATCTTGAAACTGACCGTGAAAATGCTCCATGGCCTGCAAATACTGAAGAAGCTGACGAAATATGGCGTAAACGAGTTAAAAATGATGCTCTAAATCTAAAATTAACAGGTAAAGAGTGGAAAGACATTGCAGTAACATTAAAAAAGAGATACGATAATTTTACAAAAAACATTCTGCAGTCAAAAAGTGAAGATGTGTTTCAATTATTTATGAATGCTTATACTGAAGCAATAGATCCTCATACTAATTATATGTCCCCTACTACTACTGAGAACTTTAAAATAGATATGCAAAGGTCTCTCGAAGGTATTGGCGCACAGTTAAAAAGTGAAGATGAGTACACAAAAATTGCTGAAGTTATAGCCGGAGGCCCTGCATTTAAAAGCGGCCAGCTTGCCAAAGATGATAAAATAATTGGCGTTGCACAGGGTGATGATGGAGAAATGGTGGATGTAGTAGGATGGAGATTAACTGATGTTGTTAAACTTATTCGCGGCCCCAAAGGAACTAAAGTCAGGCTGCAGGTTCAGAAAGCAAAAGATGGGACTAATGCTATCCCCAAGACTATTGTTTTAATAAGAGAAAAAGTAACTCTTGAAGAACAATCAGCCAAAAAAGATGTACTAGATATAAATAATGGAGGGAAAAACTATAAAATTGGTGTAATTGAAATACCCGCGTTTTATAGTGATTTTGAAGCTCAGCAAAAAGGCGATCCGAATTATAAAAGTACAACCCGTGATGTTAAGAAGCTTCTAATTGAGTTAAAGCAGGAAAAAGTTGATGGCATTTTAATCGACTTAAGGCACAATGGCGGCGGATCTCTTCAGGAAGCCATACAATTAACCGGCCTTTTTATTAAAGACGGTCCTGTAGTACAGGTACGTAACTCTGATGGTTCTATTGATGTTGATGATGATCCTGACCCTCAGATTATTTATGACGGCCCGCTTGCAGTCGTTGTTGACAGACTTAGCGCCTCAGCATCTGAGATTTTTACCGGCGCTATTCAGGACTACGGACGCGGGCTTGTTATTGGTTCTCAAACCTTTGGCAAAGGTACCGTACAGAACCTGATTGACCTGAACAGAATTATGCAGAGTAAAGATGACAAGTTTGGCCAGATAAAACTTACAATTGCAAAATATTATAGAATTACCGGTGGCAGTACACAGCATCTTGGTGTTGTCCCTGATGTAGCTTTTCCATCAATTTTTGATCCTGAAGTATATGGTGAGAGCGCAGAAAAAAGTGCGCTGCCTTACGATCAGATTAAATCTTCTGATTTTAAGCGTTTTGCTGACCTGAAAAAATTTATTCCGGAACTGCAAAAACGTCATGAACAGAGAATAAACAAGAATGATGAATTTAGCTATTTAATTGAAGATATTGAGAAATATAAAGAGTCAAAAGACAAAAAATTAATCTCTTTAAATGAGTCCGTAAGGAAAAAAGAAAGAGATGCAGATGAAGAAAGGGACTTTCAGAGAGAAAATGAACGCCGCTCTAAACTTGGGTTGAAGCTTCTTAACAAGGGAGAGACTCCTTCTGACGCTGATAAGAAAAAGGAAGATAAAGATTTTCTTATTGATGAAAGTGCAAGAGTTTTGTCTGATTTTATTGCAATGAATAAAGTAGGTTAATCCAGGGTTCTTTTTAAACCCATGTATTTCAGCCCCTTAGAAGAATATCTTTTAAGGGGTTTGTTTTCTCTTTAAATAAAGCATATCTAAACTACTATGTCTTCTTATTAGAGTGAACATAATGTTCAACCAGTTTAATTAATTCTTCCTTAGAAAATGGTTTCTGGAAATAATCATCAAATCCTTCGTTAGTATATTTATGTTTATTTTCTTTTGTCCCAAAAGCCGTCATAGCAATAATTGGAGTATTTTCATAGCCGGTTAAAGTTCTCATTTTTTTGCAAGTCTCCATGCCATCAAGCCCCGCACCCAGATGGATGTCCATAAGTATAAGGTCGTATGATTTTGTTTCTGCCATAGATAAGGCATCTTCCCCGCTGGCGGCCTCATCAATAATGAATTTGTCTTTTGCATACCTTAATAATATTTTTCGGTTCCCTTCATTATCTTCAACAAGCAGAATTGCAGGTTTATCGGAGATTACAGAATGCTGCATAGTATTTTTGTCAATATTTTGCATATTCTTTTCCTCTTGCTCTTTTATTTCTATTATGGAATATGGGATTAATACAGTAACAGTTGTACCCACATTCAGGCTGCTTTCAATATTTAACCGGCATTCAAGTAAATCCAGTATTTGTTTTGTTATATATAAGCCCAGTCCCATGCCTTCGTATGCTCTGTTATAGCCCTCGCTAACCTGTCTGAAGGGAGTAAATAGTTTTTGCATTTTATCCGGCTCAATTCCAATACCTGTATCACTGATACTTAATAAGATGTACTTTTTATTCTCAATCGTGTTATCCTTTAATTGAACAGTAATTTCACCTTTATCAGTGAATTTTACTGCATTATCAAATATTTTAGAAATAGCTCTTTCAAAATGCCCTTTATCCGTATTGATCCATATTTCACGGCAGCCTAAATCATAATTAATTTGTACATGTTTCTCTGACAGTTCTTTAGATACATCTTCCAGCAATTTATTTAAAGTATTATTCAGATTAAACAGTTTCTTTTCAAACTTAATATTCCCTTCTTCAATTTCCTGTAAAGAAAGCATGCTATTTATTGTATCGTGCAGTCTTAATCCGCTTTTATGAATCCGTTTAATGGATTGAAGTTGCTCTTCATCCTTAAGTTCTCCTGAAAGTATTTCTGAATAACCAAGAATGGATATTAATGGAGTTCTCATTTCATGACTCATATTTGCCATAAAATAAGACTTTAATTTGTTCATTTCTTCAGCTTCTTTTTTTGCCTTTAGTAATTCTTCTTCCTGTTTTTTCTTTTTAGATATATCTGACTGAATCGACACATAACCAACTAATAACCCGTTTTTATTTAGTACAGGATTTATGGTACTCTTTATTTCAATAAGTCTGCCGTCTTTTGCTTTGTTAATTACCTCCAGGACAATTTGTTTCTTATGATTCAATTGCTGCCAGATGTTTTTATAAAAATCATTATCATGTTTCCCGCTTTTAAGAATTCTTGGAGTCACCTTCCCTATAACTTCGCTTTCATCCCATCCATATAATTCAACAAAAGCATTATTTACATACATTATTGTTCCATCAGCTTCTGTCATAAAAATAGCTTCACCTGTATTGTCTACAGCCAATCTGATTTTAGCAAGTTCAATTTCAGTTCGTTCTTTTTCTTTAATTTCCTTTACAAGGTTCATGGCTCTTGTAATTGCCGGAATTAACCTGTCTATTCTATCCTTAATTACATAATCCATCGCCCCCAACTGAAGGCACTGTACAGCACGTTCTTCCCCTATTGTTCCTGAACAAAATATAAATGGAATGTTTTTGTTTCTTTTTTTTGCTTCAAGCAAAGCTTTTAAGCCGTCATACTGAGGCATACTATAGTCACTAATAACCAAATCATAATCCTGAATATCAATTTGTTCCTTATAAGAATCTTTATCTTTTACGAGAGTTATTTCAGCATCAATTCCTCCGCCTTCAAGCAAAGCATGAATTAATTCAGCATCATACTGATTATCTTCAAGATGTAATATTTTAATCTTTTCTGCCATAAATCACCTATCAATATTATTCTCTTCTATTCTTCCGGCTTATTAAGAAATGCTGAAATATTTAGAATCCTAATTATATTAAACAGACAATAATGCCGGCTATTATTTTACTTATTTACAGAATGATCGGGAATTGTAAAATAGAACGTTGCCCCATCATTAATTTTTCCTGTAGCCCATATTTTCCCTTCATGCTTATTTATAATTCTTTTAACATTAGCCAGTCCAATACCATTTCCTTCAAAGTCACTCTGGCTATGAAGCCTTTGAAATACTCCAAACAACTTATCATAATAATCCATATCAAAACCTGCTCCATTATCCCGTACATAAAACAAATAATCACCGTTCTTTTTCTCATATCCAATATCTATCACAGGTTTACTTGTTTTACGGGTATATTTAATGGCATTTGAAATAAGATTTGACCATACAAGGCGAAATAGATTTATGTCTACTTTTATTATTGGTAACTCCTGAAGATTAACACTAATTGTTCTTTTTAATATTTCATCTTTTTCAATATTTAATATTTCAGATATAATATTATTAAAACTTACCATCGTTTTATTAAGGGACGCCCTGCCTATCCTTGAGAATGACAACAAATCATCTATTAATTCTCCCATCTGGTTCGCAGAATCATTAATAACATTTATACAATGATTTGTTTTATCATCAAGATTCTCTTTTAGATTCATCTGCAGTAATTGTGCAAATCCGGCAATATGCCTTAATGGCGCTCTCAAATCATGTGATACTGAATATGAAAACGCCTCCAGTTCCTTATTTGCAATTTCAAGCTTCTCAACATTCTTTTTTAGATCCTTATTTAACTGTTTTACCTCTTCATCAAGTATTTTCTGAACTGTAATATCCCTTTCCGTTATCGCAGCAGAATGGATTTCTGAATTATTTACTGTTATAACTGAAGCAGAAAACAACACGTCAATAATCTTTTTATTTTTTGTTATCCTTTTTGTTTCAACAAAATGGATTTTATCCCCGGCAAATATTTTTTTTATATGTTTTTTTTCGCGATGCAGAATATGATCCGGAATTAAGTCCCATAAAGTCATTTGCATGACTTCTTCTTCTGAATATCCATATACTTTTTGTGCACCGCTATTCCAGGATATTATTTTACCTTCCTCATTAAATAAATATATAGCATCATTTGATTGTTTTACAATAGCAGATAAATAGTTTTTAATTTCTTCAACTTGTTTCTCGTTAGAAATGTCGCGAGCATTGGAAAACCATAATCCGTTCTTAAATACCACATTCCAGTTTAGCCATTTTATCTTTTTATCTTTGCAAAATACTTTAGTTTCAAATGATAATGTTTCTTTGTTACTGGTTTGATGTCTTTTAATTATATCCTTACTCTCCTCAGCCAAATAATCAGTCAAAGTTGTGTTTTTTATTTCATCAACAGTATAGCCCATTATTTTACTTACGGCATTATTTACTTCAACAAATACAAGACTAACAGAATCGATTATAGTAATAATATCAGCAGAATTATTTATTAGCAGTGCATATCTTTCAAGTATTTGATTCTTTTCAATCAACTCATTCTTTTGTTTTTGAAGTTTAAGAAGAACTGATACTTTTGCCAATGTAATATCAGGATCCAATGGCTTGGTTAAATAATCAACTGCTCCTTCTTCATAACCCTTAATAGCGAACTCATTGCCTATTTTTTCAGCAGAAGCAAATATTATTGGGATATCTTTGGTTCGTTTATTTGTCTTTAGAACTTTAGCAACTTCAAAACCATCCATACCTGGCATATTCACATCAAGCATTATTAAATCTATTGGGTTATCCAATATTAATTTAAGCGCCTGTTTTCCATCAGTCGCTTTCAGGATATTATGATTTGGTTTTTCAAGAATTTGTTCTAATGCAAAGATATTTGCATTATTATCATCTACAATTAGAATATTTGCTTTATTATCTTTATTCATTTTAATCATTCATTGATGATAAAAAGTTATTAATTTCATCAAGTTCCCAGATATATTTTATTGACTGATTATTTATTGCTGCTATCGGCATGTTTGGGAATACTGCTGTTTCAGGTTTTTGAGCAATAGTCAATCCTCCCATATTTTTAATATGCCGCATGCCTTCTGCACCATCATGGTTTGAACCTGTTAGAATTATGCCAATTAATCCTTTACCATATACTTCGGCGGCAGACTCAAATAACAGATCTATAGATGGACGGCTATGGTTAACTGGGGGTTCAGTTGATAATGCGAATGTTTTGTTTTCTTCAATCAATAAATGATAATTAGCTGGTGCAAAGTAAACCATATTATTGTTTATTATTTCTTTTTCATCTGCTTGTTTTACTTTAATACGGCATTTCATCTGCATTAATTCTTCAAGAAGAATATTATCGTCTTTTGCGCGATGCTGTACAATTATAACGGGCAATGGATATTTCACTGAAAGGCATGACAGCAGTTTGCTTATAGCCTCGAAACCTCCCGCAGAGGCTCCTATTACAATTGCATTGTATTTATTATTATCATTCATGACAATGTATTTTTAATAAATATTTTTTCTTTTTTGTCAACATCATCAAAATGTTTCATTTTGTCTGAAAAATACAATGACTCTTTATTGCCTAAGGCTAAATGCCCAAACACACAAAGACTCTCATAAAACAGGTTAATTACTTTATTTTGAAGACTCTGATTAAAATATATAAGAACATTCCGGCAAAGAATTATCTGAAACTCATTAAACGATTTGTCAACAGTAAGATTATGGACTGAAAACACAATATTCTCTTTTAAAGATTTATCCATTATAGCTGAATCATATTTAGCTGTATAGTATTCTGATAAAGTTCTCTTACCTCCTGCTTTAATATAATTTGCTGTATGCTTTTGCATATCTGAATATGTATATATACCCTCTTTTGCATTTTGTAAAACTTTTTGGTTTATATCAGTTGCATAAATTACCGACCGGCTTAATAAGTTTTCCTCCTTTAATAATATTGCCATAGAATATGCTTCTTCACCAGTTGCACATCCCGCAATCCATATTTTTATAAAAGGATAAGTTGCAAGTCTTGAGGTAACATTATTTCTTAAACTTTTGTAAAATGACGGATCACGAAACATTTCAGTAACATTAACCGTAATACTTTGTACAAGATTCTCGAATTTAGATTCATCTTCAATTACAATTCCTGACAATTCCTTAAAATCCGATATCTTTTGTAATTTCATAAAATATTGCAAACGTCTCTTCAGAGAAGATTTAGAATATTCTGTAAAATCATATCCATATACTTCACGTATTTCATAAAGAAATATTTTCAACTCCTCATTATCAATCATATTTGTTTGCTTTCAGTATATGGGATGTATTTTTGCATACGTTGCATTATTAACTGAATAATATATTACTTGTAAAGCCAAACACGCATTAGAGATAATAATTGATTTATATTTACAGGCTTGGATGCATAATCTGACATTCCGGCCTCCAGACATTTCTCTTTATCACCCTTCATTGCTTTTGCTGTTAATGCCACAATTGGAAGTTTTGAGTATTTATTATCACGTCTGATTTCTTTTGTGGCTTCATAGCCATCCATTTCGGGCATCATAATATCCATTAGGATGATACTAATATCTTGATTATCATTAAGCTTACTAATTGCTTCACGCCCATTTTCAGCAGTTATACAAACCATACCTTCATCTTCCAGGACATTAGTTAATGAGTATATATTGCGGATATCATCATCAACTATTAGTACTTTTTTGTCTCTCAGTATTTCATCACTTTTATGTAATTTCCTGATAATTCTTTGTTTATCAGCAGGCAATTTTGATTCGACTCTATGTAAAAACAGCATTGTTTCATCCAACAGCCTTTCCTGTGATTCTGCTGTTTTTAGAATAACTGTACTTGCTAACCTGTTAAGACGCGCAGTTTCTTCTTTATTCAAATCTTTGCCCGTATAAACTATTACTGGTATTTTATTTAATTTATTGTCCTTTTTAATTTTTTCCATTAATTCAAATCCAGACATATCAGGCAGTCCAAGGTCAATTATAATGCAATCAAAGTTCTCCTTTTTTAACAAAGAATATGCTTCTTCACCGGCAAACACAGAAAAAGATTTCACATCATTATTACCTACAAGTTCTGTTATAGCCTTATTTTGCAGTTTATTATCCTCAACAATAAGTAACTTTTTGAGTTTTTTGCTTATGAAATCTTCAATTCTTTCAAATGCATTTTTTAAATCGTTTGAGTCTACTGGTTTTTGTAAATAATCAAAAGCACCAAGGGCAATACCTTCCTTCTTTCTGTCATAACCAGAGATAATTTGTACAGGTATATGACGTAATTCCGGATCATTTTTTAATTGTCTTAATATCTCAGCACCATCCATTACAGGTAATTTCATGTCAAGGAGAATTGCAAAAGGTTTATGATGACGTGCAAGGCTAAGTGCAGTGTTACCACTTCCGGATACTATCCCTTTATATCCTCTTTCTCTTACAAAGTTTAGAAGTATGTTTGCAAAACTATTATCGTCTTCAAGTATTAGTATTTTATTATCACCATCAATCAATTCTTTAACATCATCACTTATTTGTAACTCATTTTTATCTTTATTTATTTCAATATCTTCTTTTTTAGGCACTTTCATTATAACTTTATTTTCTGATATCACATTAATCTTATTATTGAAAATAAGAGGTAAAAACAAAGTAAATGTACTCCCCTTTCCTTCAATACTTTCCAGCTTTATTTCTCCTCCAAGAATGTTTGCAAGTTCCTTGCTAATTGAAAGTCCAAGTCCTGTTCCACCGTATTTTCTTTTTGTAGAACCATCAGCCTGTTGAAAAGCTTCAAATATCAATTGATATTTGTTTTCCGGAATGCCAATACCAGTATCAGATACTGCAAATGCTATAATATCATCTGCATTTAATAGATTTACATTAGTGAACATATTTTTGTCTTTTGGAGAATATATATCAAGACTTACATTACCTTCACCTGGTGTAAATTTGAATGCATTTGAAAGTAAATTCCTTAATATTTGTTCAATTCGAAGTGTATCAGAATAAATTACTTTACCAGCACTATCGGCCGAATAATTTATATCGAATTTTATTGATTTTGATTTTGCTATCTCTTTAAATGTAGTTTTTAAACCATTTATTACGTCGTCAATGTTTACAATATCAATATCCAGTTCTATTTTTCCTGCTTCTACCTTTGACAGATCCAGTATTTCGTTAATAAGATTAAGCAAATCTTTGCCTGAATTGTATATACTTTTTGAAAGCTCAATTTCCTTTTCACCAAGAGTTTTATTCCTGTTTTCAGCCATTAATTGAGCCAGTATCAGAATACTATTCAGAGGAGTTCTGAGTTCATGCGACATATTTGCAAGGAATTCAGATTTGTACTTACTTGTAACTTCAAGTTCGCGGGCTTTGCTTTCAATTTCTGTTTTTGCAGTCTCAAGTATATTTTTTTGTTTTTCAAGTAATTCTGCCTTTTCTTCTAATTCCTGGTTTGTTTGCTGCAGTTCTTCCTGCTGAACTTTTAACTCAGCTTCTGAATTTTCAAGAAGTTTTGTCTTTTCCTGTAATTCTTCATTAGTTTGTTTTAATTCTTCCTGTTGCGCCTCAAGTTCTTCAGACTGTTGTTGAGTTTCTTCAAGTAAGGATTTTAATTGTTCTTTTGACTGCGCTGCATTAATTGCAATTGCAATATTATCTGAAACCATTTCAAGATACTTTAATTGAAGTTCAGTATATTCAAGTACTGAACCGATTTCAATCACGCCTTTAACCGAACCCTCATATTTAAATGGATATACAATTATATTTGAAGGAGACTTGCTTCCAAGGCCTGAATTTATTCTTATATAGTCATCTGGTATCTGACTAAATATAATTGGTTTCCCTTCTTTTGCAGCCTGTCCGACTAACCCCTGACCAATGCTTATTTCATTTATATTTTCCTTCCTGTGATAAAACGCATAGCTGCTTATTAAATGCAATTTCGATTTATCCAGGATAAATAATGCTCCTATTTTTGCCCCAAGATATGGAGTAATATATTTTATTATTTCTTCAGCAAGCTCTTCAACTCTTTTTTCGCCTCTCATACAATCATTAAGTTCACTATTCCCTTTCAAAAGCCATGTTCTGTTTTCATTTTCTATAGAAAGCTTCCGGAGATCATCTTTCATATTATTTAAAGCAATTCCAAGAGTATCCTGGCTGCTTCGAACATTCACATCAGGCGAATAGTCTCCTTTACCTATAATTTCTGCAGCTTTAGCATATTCAGTATTTACTTCTACCATTTTCCTGAATGATTCAGCAAGCATACCCACTTCGTCTTTACTATTAATTGATAAGGATATATTAAGATTACCACTTGATATAAGATTAGCCGAATCTCTAAGCTGCTTAATACTGTCAACTATTATTCGTGCAATTGCCAGAACAAGGAATATAATAATACCTAATAAAATAACAGCAATAATAAAACTCCGGTATATTGTAGCATTAATACCAGCAAGTCTTTCTTCTGAAATACTCTGTACATATGCCTGGTAATGACCTCTTAAAACACTAATTGAATTGGTATATGAAATGGCATATAAATACCATCTGTCATATGTTAATGATTTTGGCAATACTGATTTATCGTAAGTTTGATTTATTACCTCAATACACTTTATAACAGAAGGATTTATTTGTATACCGGAAAGCTCTTCATCTATCTCCTTATTCTGAATATTATTTCTGAATTCGTATAAATAACTTTCGTATTTACTTTTTAAATCGACAAATTCTGCCATCTGATGACTGCTGAATGTGCCATCTATCAAAGCTGCTCCTATATGCGCACGAATCTGGCTTAAATAATCTTTACTTTTAATAAGATATATTTCAGTCTTAAACATTGATTCCACTTCATGATCATTAAGTTGAGTAAATCTTGCTTCAATTATTTTTATCAGGCTATCAGTATACATTGTGTATTTGTTAACGAGGGAATCATAACTTATTGATTTATTATTAACCTGATCACGCATTTCATTGACTTTATTAAAATATTCCTTAATAGAGTTGTCTACGCCATACTGTTTTGCTGACCGGTTGAAGATTTGTATTGCCTTATCTGTTTCAATTCGTTGGTTATACAATTCATTTTTCTCAACAACTCCTCCGCTGGCAAGGTAAACCGAAGAATATCCTCTCTCAAACTGCATTTGATTAATTGTATTTATAACAACTTCTCCAAGCATTACTGCATCATAAACATTTTGTAGATTATTCTTTGATTCTAATTTATTATTGAGATCTTCGGCAAGAAATATAAGAAGTACTATTGTTGGGACTGCAGCTATGAGGAATAACTTATTGCGAACTGAAAGGTTCTTAAAAAAGTTCATTTATTCTCCCTTATATTAACTAAAATAAGCAGTCAGATATCGTATTTAATCTATTTCATAAGGTATCATTCAAAGAGCAAAAATTACAATTGTATTACGTACATTTAAATACTTATATAAATACATTATTGATAGATGTAATTTATAACCAGTAACCTTATTTGGCTTGACTATTAAACTTTATTTTTGAGTTATTATTGGTGAATTGATAATGTAACATATATTTTAATTTGAAATAATACAAGAATTGATTGTGACATTAGTCACATTTGGCGGGATTATTTATGTTGTTTAGCTCTCTGTTTATTTTTCTTTTTTAGAAATATTTTTATAAAGGCACCTGATTACCAGGTGCCTTTATTTAAAATACTTATATTACTAATGCAAGGACTGCTAATATATCTATAATTATTAACATCCAGTGAACTTCCTCTTTTTTCCCAAGTACAAGTTTAATAACAGTCCAGGATATAAATCCCCATATAATTCCCTGCGTAATAGAATATGTGAGTGGAATAAGAATCATTCCGAAAAATGCAGGAAACGAATCATCAAATTTACCCCAATTAATCTTTAGCACTGGTTTCATCATAAAAGCGCCTACAATCACAAGTGTTGGAGAAGTTGCAATTGAAGGAACTATTGAAAGCAAAGGAGAAAAGAACATAAAAGGTAAAAACATAAGGCCGGCAACAATAGCCGTCAAACCAGTTCTTCCGCCTTCTTCAACCCCTGTAGCAGATTCAATATATGCAGTTCCTGAACTTGTACCAAACGGCCCGGAAATCATTGTGGCAAATGAATCTACAATTAGTGATTGCTTTAAGCTTCTCGGTTCCCCTGTTTCATCAATAAGATCTGCAGCCTCAGCAACACCGATAAACGTTGAAAGTGAGTCAAACATATCTGTAAACAGAAAAGCAAATACGACCGGGAAAAGCGCAAATTGCAGAGAACCTAAAAGATCAAGCCGGAATAACAGGCTGAAGTCAGGATAGGACATTATTCCTTTCCATGTAACCAGGGTAGGAACTCCATAATTTATTGCTGATGCGTCACCATATAACCTGCCAATTGGCAAAGCAAGCAATGTTGTAATTGTTATTCCAACTATCATTGCCCCGCGCACTTTTTTTATTACAAGAATAGATGTAATTAAAAGGCCAACAATAAATGTTGCTATTATTGGATCAATTTTATTTATGCCAACAAGTGTGGCCGGGTTATCAACTATAAATTTTGCATTTGCAAAGCCAATGAATGTAATAAACAACCCTATCCCCGCTGATATCGCATATCTTAGCTGTTTTGGTATTGCCTTTACAATCATTGTGCGTACATTAAATACAGAAAGTATTATAAATATCACACCTGCCCAGAAAACTGTTCCCAGAGCAGTTTCCCATTTAACACCCATTCCAAGAACAACGGAAAATGTAAAAAATGCATTCAATCCCATACCCGGAGCTATAACTACCGGATTATTTGCATATAGCCCCATTGCTATACTACTGAAAGCACTTACCAGTACAGTAGCAGTTAACACGCCACTAAATGGCATTCCTGTTTTTGAAATAATTGATGGATTAACAATAATAATGTACATAGTTGCAAGAAAAGTGGTAATTCCTGCAAGAACCTCAGTTTTATAATCTGTTTTATATTTATCAAATTGAAAGAACTCTTTCATTTTACCCTCTTATTCTATCATTTTAGTCAATAAACTAATTATTGTTATTATGATATTAAATTAGTTAAAAATTCCATTTTGCTGCTAAAGTAGGCATTGCTTTAACTTCATTCTGGAAAGGTAAAAAGTTATTACTTATTTCAACCTCACCGCCTACTGCAATGTGATTTGTTATATTATACCATATCTGAGGTTCAGTCAGGAATACAACTTCTTTGTCATCTGTTTGATTGGCCTGAGACCTGACGGCTTTATCCTGGCTCCAGATATCCATAAAACCGGTAAAATGCAGTTTGCCTTCAAAAAATGGTACAAACCATGTAAATGTAACCTGCCCGTCAGGTGAATCTGAACCATATGTTTTCCTGAAAAGAATATCTGTATTAAGAGTAACCACTTTCAGGTCAATTGGGTAGCTTACACCTGCAAGCCATGTCTGGTTAAGGGTAAATGAATAATTTAAAGGTGTTCCTTCTGACGTAACAAACCCATCATTATATTGCAATGTCACTGAAAGTTTATCATATACATTCACATACCTGGATATTTCAAAATAAGCCAGTGACATACTATTGTTGCCGGGCATGTTATAATCAAAATCCACAAAAAAGAATGTTGAGCCATATTCATCCGGCTTAAACATTTCTATTGTCGAGGTAAAATACTTTCTGTCTTCACCAAAATCATAATGGAGTTGAATATTCTGAGCATATATTTTACCAAATGATAAGATGAGCATAAATAGTATTAGTTTTTTCATAAAGTTTTTCCCTTCTCTTTACTAATTATAACTTGTTTTATGTTGTTTTTGTTGTTTAATATTCCGGAAGTTATTCTTTGTCCGGTAAAAGCCTGTTTAGAAGTACACCGATAATTCCTGCAAGTCCAATTCCTGCAAGCTGGAATTCGCCCCAGCCCAGTACCATGTCCCCAATGCCAAAGACAAGTATTATGGCAACAATGACCAGATTACGTGATTTGGCCATATCAACTTTATTATTTACCAAGGTACCAATACCAATTGATGCAATCATTCCAAAAAGAAGAACCATTATTCCACCCATTACAGGAGAAGGAATAGTTTTAAGAGCACCACCCAGTTTGCCAAAGAAAGCAAGAATTATTGCTACTACTGATGCTATAGTCATTAATTTCACTTCAAATCTTTTTATAAGAGCTACAGCCCCAGTTACTTCTGAATATGTTGTATTAGGAGGGCCTCCAAGAAATGCAGCAAGTGTAGTTGCCAATCCATCCCCAAGTAATGTTCTGTGAAGGCCGGGTTCTTCCAAATAGTCTTTTTTTGTTATTGTAGATATAGCAAGAACATCGCCAACATGTTCAATGGCTGGAGCTATGGCAACCGGCAGGATAAACAGTATAGCCGATATATTAAAAACCGGCCAGGCAAATGAACCATCTTTCAATGCATCTATCCATGGAATTGAAAACCATGCTGCATCCTGTACCGCAGTATAATTTACTTTTCCCAGAAATATACAGAGTAAATACCCTGCAAAAATACCTGATAATATGGGGATTAACTTAATTAATCCTTTCCCTTTTAATACAACCACTATAGTAATGGCTAATGAGAATAACGCCACAAGGATGGCTAAAAAATCTGTTTCTTTCCCACCTGTAAAATTCTTTGTCATACCTACTGCCACAGGAGCTAGTTTTAATCCTATAACCATGATAACCGGGCCTGTAACAACAGGCGGCAGGTAGCTTTCTATTACTTTAACACCTTTATATTTTATAAGAGCCGAAAGTAAAATATATACTAGACCTGTACTTGCTAATCCTCCAAGAGTTGCGGCTATACCATACTGTTGAATTCCAATTTGTATTGGAGCAATAAAAGCAAATGAACTGGCTAAAAATACCGGAACACTTCTTTTAGTTATTGCCTGGAACAGTAATGTTCCGGCACCTGCAGTAAATAATGCTATTGATGGATTCATCCCGGTTAATAATGGGACTAATACCAATGCTCCAAATGCAACAAATAGCATTTGGGCTCCAAGTATTATATCATTACCTGTCTTCTTATTTTCCATTTCCCTCTTTTTTATGTTTAAAAGAAAAAAAGCGGCAAAGCCGCTTAATTAATTACTATATAAATAAATTTTTAAAAATCGTGTAAAAATAGCAACAAATAGATTTTCCAGTAATAAATTACAATTGTGTCTGTTCATGAATAATTTTACAATTTATTAACACAAAGTTAATAATTGATATTATAGTTACAAAGTCAATAGTATATAATGGCATATATTTTAAAGAATTTTTCACCAAAAGCATTATTTAAATAAATCTCACTGTTCACAATTCTTTTTGTTTAAAATAAAATCTTTTCCGGCCTTTTCCGCCTAAGCTACTTTGGAAAAAATAGTAAATTTAGGTATTGTCAGCTTTTCTTATTGAGACTAAGTTTAAATAAGGATTTTTACTAAATAGGAAATTTTTGGTGAATTTTAAAAATAATGCTTATAAAATAACAGAATATCCATTGGTCTTCTTAAATGAAGGGGATTCTGCAAAAATTGTTCACTTTTCCATCAATCCCCAATCAAAATATTCAGAAAGCCTTTACAGACTTGAAGAAATGGGTGTTAAGTCAGGAAAAACAATTCAAATGTTGAATAATTCAAATGGGAATTCCATTCTGGTAAAAATAGATAACTCCCGCCTGGCAATATCCCGCCAAATTGCTTTGAAAATCTTTGTAAGGAAGGCATAATGAAGCTAACTCAAATTAAAATTGGCCAGTTAAGTAAAATAACCAAAATAGGTTCAGTTGGAGCAGTTAAAAGAAGGCTTATGGATATGGGAATACTTGTTGGCGAGATAATTAAAGTCGAAAAAGTAGCTCCCCTTGGTGACCCTATTGAAGTTACTATTAAAAACTATAAACTCTCTTTGAGGAAAAATGAGGCGGAAAATATAGATATTGAGGTTTTATAATGAGTAGTAAAACAATAATTCAAAATACTAAAATAATAACCGTTGCAGTTGCCGGAAATCCAAATTCAGGTAAATCTACTTTGATAAATGCAATTGCCGGTTCGAGGCTTCATGTGGGAAACTGGCCAGGTGTTACTGTTGAAAAAAAAGAAGCCTCATTTCTACATAAAGGATACAATATACACCTGGTTGACCTTCCCGGGACGTATAGTCTCAGCCCTTATACACAAGAGGAAATAATTGCCCGCGACTATTTAATTAATGGTAAACCAGATGCAATTATTAATGTGGTGGATGCAACAAATCTCGAAAGAAATCTTTACCTGACTATACAACTTCTTGAACTTAACATTCCTCTTATTCTTGCTCTTAATATTTATGATGAATGTAATGAAAAAGGATACCAGGTAAATATTAGTAAAATTGAATCTATACTTGGAATAAAAGTTATTCCAACAATTGCGACTCAAAAGGCGGGAATCGACAATTTATTAAATGAACTAATATTAGAAAATGACAATACTATCTGTAAAAAACCAGCTCCGGTCAAATTTAACAATAATATTGAAGATGCTATTTCACAAATTGAAAAGAATTTGAACAATTACGATGCTTTTCTTTCTGAAATTGTTAATGTCAGATGGCTTGCCGCAAAAGTTATTGAAAATGATACAGATGTTCTAAACCGTTTTGGGATAAGTAATACAGAAGAGATTATTGGAAATAGTTGTGAGCATCTTAGGCTTGCACATGATAATGATCTTGAATCACTGATGACAGATGAAAGATATTCCCTGGCTTCGGGATTAACAAAGGAAGTGTTAATACGTACAAAAACATCTAAAATTGAGCTCACCGAAAGAATTGATAAAATAGTTCTTAATAAGTTCCTGGGAATTCCAATATTTCTGGCTGCAATGTGGCTAATGTTTAAGCTGACTTTTGATATTGCAAATCCATTTGTTGACTGGATAGATTCAGTAACGTCCGGCCCTTTATCTTACTGGACTGGCGAACTCTTTGCATTTATTCATACTCCCGCCTGGCTAATATCGCTTGTAACCGACGGTATTGTTGCCGGAGTTGGATTTGTCCTTGTATTTGTACCTGTAATCTTTGCTATGATGTTTTTTATAACATTTCTTGAAGGAAGCGGTTATATGGCAAGGGCAGCTTTTGTAATGGATAAAGCTATGCATGGTATTGGCCTTCATGGTAAATCATTTATTCCCCTGCTCCTTGGATTTGGTTGTAATGTTCCTTCAATTTATGCAACAAGAACTCTTGAAAATAAAAAAGATAAAATTCTTACCTCTCTAATAGTGCCTTTTATGTCCTGTGGTGCAAGGCTTCCTGTTTATGTTGTTTTTATTGCTGTTTTCTTTCAGAAAAATGCCGGACTTGTTCTGTGGTTACTTTATACTCTTGGAATATTGGTAGCCGTTCTTTCCGGATTGTTCCTAAAAAAAGCTTTTTTTAAAGGAGAATCTCCATTGTTTATAATGGAACTCCCACCATATAGAATGCCTTCCTTTAGAAGCCTACTAATTCATACATGGGAAAAAGGAAAGCACTTTTTAACAAAAGCAGGTACATATATTCTTGCAGTATCTATTTTCGTATGGTTCCTTCTTAATTTGCCATGGGGCGTTGAAAACAAAAAAGATTCATTACTTGGGTTAACAGGACAGGCTGTTGCTCCTGTTTTAGCGCCTATTGGATTTGGTAACTGGGAAGCTGCTTCATCTCTTATAACCGGAATTATAGCAAAAGAAATTGTAGTTGGGACTATGTCAGAAATTTATGTACACGAAATTAAGGATGAGCCTGTTCCAGATAAATACCTGATAGAAGATATTGAGAAAATTACAATTGACTTGGGTAATGCAGCTATCAGCGCCGTAAAAAATGTTTTTTCAACTATAAATATTGCAACCATTTCCTCCGATGATGATGGAGGGCAAGATTCTTTAAAAGGTGTTATAAAAACAAAGTTTTCTCCCCTCTCTGCCTTGTCTTTTATGGTATTTGTACTATTGTATATGCCATGCATTATAACCGGAGTTGCTTATAAACAGGAATTTGGCTCATGGAAATGGTATGGAGTTGCTGTTCTAAATGGATTTGTTGTTGCCTGGCTATTTGCTCTTGCGGTTTTTAATATTGGTTCTTTTTTGGGATATGGGGTTTAGATGAATATAACGGATATAATACTGGTGATATTAATTTTATCTGGAGCAGGATACTTATTCTATAAATCTTTTATTAAGAAAAAAGGATGCAGCAATTGCTCCTGTACGGATTGTGCAATTAAAGAAGTAGTAAATAAGAATAAATCTTTAAGAAATGTTTAGTTAATGAAATTTCCAATGGGTTATTGTTTTAAAATATTTTTAACTATAGTATGTTTTTTATGCAGTCTTTCAAACGTCATATTTTCTCAAAATAATGATACAAGTTCAATTGAAAGTGTTAATATTAAAAAGCTGCTTAATATTGATAATTTAGAATCAAATACAGGTATAAATTTTTCATTTTCTTACAAGGGAGAAGTTTTTACTAATCTTGAAGGTGGTTTGAATAAAAATAGTGTTTACCTGGATAATTTTGATATTATTTTCAATTTTGACCTGGATAAGATGATTGGTTGGAATGGAGCTGTTTTAAATACTTACATTCTTGGAAATAATGGAAAAGACCCGTCAAAATATGCCGGAGCGGCACAGGGCATTAGCAATATAGCTGCATTTCATACATGGAAGTTATATCAGTTTTGGCTGGAGCAGAATTTATTTGATAATAATCTTTCATTTTTAGCAGGGCTTTTTGATCTGAATTCTGAATTTGACACAAGACTTTCTTCGGGGATTTTTATAAATCCTTCACATGGAATCGGGCCAGATTTTTCTATGACAGGCAAAAATGGCCCTTCAATATTTCCTACTACATCAGTAGCATTTAGAATTAGTTATAATATCTCCGGGAACTTCAATATAAGAACGGCCGCTTTTGATGGGGTCTCCGGAGACCCGGATAAGCCGGGAGGTACCCATGTTCTTATGAAACAATCAGACGGATTACTGTTTGCAGGTGAGTTTACTTATCATAGTGAATCGGATGAATTAAACACAGACTATTTTAAATTATCGCTTGGTACATGGTTTTACACAGGTGATTTTGAAAAACTTGACAGCTATAATACCGAAGGAATAACGCAATATCAAAAGGGAAATTCAGGAGTATATTTATCTGCAGAAAAATTCCTTTTTCCTGAAAAGAATACAGACAATGAAGGTCTATCTGCCTTTTTAAGAATCGGTTTAACTGATAAATCGGTTAACCAGGTTCAATACTATTTTGGAGGCGGTGTTTTATATAAAGGAATTATACCCGGACGAGATAATGACGAAACAGGAATAGCTGTTTCGTCTATAAAGAATTCTGATGCTTATATAAGACAAATGCGTACTGAAGAAATAACATTAAGAAATTATGAGCATATAATTGAATTTACTTATCTTTTAAGGTTATTTGATTGGTTCATAATTCAGCCGGATATACAATATGTTATAAATCCATCAAATTGTTTAAATCACAACACATCATTTTTATTTGGAACAAGATTCTCTTTTGAGATTTAACTGTATTTAGATACTAATTTTCAATTATTCCGTTATTTAGAGCATACAATACTAATTCAACCGGCGACTTAAATCTTAGTTTTTTCATTATATTTTTTCTATGAGTGTATACTGTATGTATACTTAAAAACAGTTTATTTGCAATATCCTGATTTGAATGGCCTTCTGCAATCAGTTTAATTATTTCAAATTCCCTGTCACTCAGGTTGTCTTGCTTATTATTTCTTTTATTTAACAGGTATTTATCTTCAAGAAGCAGGTCAAGTATTTTATTACAGAAAAACTTTTGGCCGTTAGATACTGTACTCACTGCCCGCAGTATTTCGTCACTGTCACATTCTTTTGTCAGATAACCAAGAATGCCAGCTCTAACTACTTTTATAATGTTCTCTTTATTTTCATGGTTGGATATAACAATAATATTTAAATCTGGCAGATTATTCTGTAAATCAAGCAACTCGTCAATTTCCAGAAAATTCTTATAATCATAATCAACAACAAGTATATCAGTTTCTTTTTCTGATATTTTATCCCAGAATTCTTTTCTCGACCTGATTTCTCCCCTTAGTTTAATACTATTATTTTTCTCAAAAACTCTTTTTAGACCCTCACGCACCAGATAAACAGGATCTGCAATTGTGATGTTTATCATTATTGTCTTATATTTATTAAGACTAAATATATATAAGAATAATCATTATTTCAATACATTTCATTTTCTAAATAGCGATTCTTAATACATATGCAGGAATATTCATCAAAGGCAGAACCTTATCTACACCGCCAAGTTTAATTGCTTCATTCGGCATACCAAAAACGACACATGAATTTTCGTCCTGAGCAATATTATAGGCACCAGTTTCTTTCATTTCGAACATTCCCCTGGCACCGTCATCTCCCATCCCTGTCATAATTACCCCAATAGCATTTTGTCCTGCGTATCTTGCAGCAGAACGAAATAATACATCCACTGAAGGCCTGTGCCTGCTAACTAATGGGCCATCTTTAATTTCCACAAAATATCTTGCCCCACTTCTCTTTAACAGCATATGTTTATTACCAGGAGCAATCAATGCCTGACCTCTTAATACTGAATCACCGTCCTGAGCTTCTTTTACTGATATTTTACAAATTCCATCAAGCCTTTTGGCAAAAGCCTTTGTAAAATTTTCAGGCATATGCTGAACAATTACTATTCCCGGACAATCTATAGGAAACTGCTCAAGAAATGCTTTAAGTGCTTCTGTTCCGCCGGTTGAAGCTCCAACTACTATCACTTTTTCAGTAGTCTGTATCATTGCTTTTGATGTTACCTTTGCAATAACTGCATCAGCAGTCAGTTTAGGTTCGACTTCAATTGAAGAAGCTGTAAGCAAATGCCTTTTTTGCTTTGATACTGCGGCAGCTTTTACAATATCGCATATTCTTATTTTTGATTCTTCAAGAAACTGTTTTGTTCCTAATTTTGGTTTTGTAATTATCTCAATTGCACCGTATTCAAGAGCTTTTAATGCTGTAGCTGATCCGTCAGTAGTCAATGTTGAACAAATTACTACTGGTATAGGATGTTGAGACATTATTTTCTGGAGAAATGTAAGTCCATCCATTTTAGGCATTTCAACATCAAGGGTAATTACATCAGGAACTTCTTCATTTATTTTTTTTGCTGCTGCAAATGGGTCAGAAGCAGTACCCATAATCTCAATGTGAGGGTCTGAAGAAAGTATTTCAGCAAGAGTCTGCCTGACTATTGCAGAATCATCAACAATTAATACTCTTATTTTTTTCATTTTAGTTTATCCAGTCTTACTATTTTATAACCTTCAAGTCTTGAAAGTAATACTTCCCCGGTGTGAGATGAAAAATATATTTTCCTGCCTTTATTTCCTCCAACATCCATTGATATTACATTCAGGCCTTCATCATCAAACATTTTCAATGCAGTGATAATATTTTGTTTTCCTACCGGTGGAGTCTTCTTTATTTCATTAGATAGTTGTTCTGCGCCGCCAAATATTTTTATTGATATTTTATCCCTTGGTATATTATATTTATCAAATGCTCCAAGCATTCGTTTAATAGAGGTATCCACATATCTAAAATCATTATCATCTTTTTCATTATTTATTGAACGGTTAGGAAGCAAGCAATGAGACAGACTGCTCAATTTATATTCAATACTATACATTATAATACTTAAACACGAACCTAAAATAGTTATCACCAGTTCAGGCTGTCTGCTGAAGTGGCATTCTCCCTGATTTATAAATACTATTGGCAAACTCGTTACAAGTTTACTTTTCATTAAAGCTTTCTGTATGTACTCGGAGCTACCTGTTCCATTGGAATGTCCATGGAAAAAATAGTTTCAGAGTGTCCTAAAAATAAAAATCCGCCTGGAATAATAAGATTAAATAACTTTCTCAATAATATTTCCTGTGTAGGTTTATCAAAATATATAATTACATTCCTGCAAAATATTATATGCTTTTTCTCCCTTATTCCAAAATCATTATTCATGAAATTTAGTCTTTGGAAACTTATTATTTTTCTTAATTCAGGGATTATTTTAACAAGGTCTTTTGTTTTATCCTTGCTCTTGAGAAGATATTTCTTTTTCATTTCAAACGGTACCGGAATAACTTTTTCTGCTTCATATATACCTGTAGATGCAGTTTCCAGAACCTTTGTTGATATATCAGTTGCCATTATTGAAAACGTAAATGAGGGATGTTCTTCCGCATATTCACTCAATACCATTGCCATTGTATATGGTTCTTCACCTGTTGAACATCCTGCACTCCATATTTTCACATGGTTTTCACCAAGTTCGTCTGTAATATATGGTAATGCCTTTTGAGTTAAATATACAAATTGGGCTGGTTCTCTGAAAAAATCAGTTTTATTTGTTGTAACCACATCAATCATGTGTACAAGCTCATTATCCAGCCCTCTTTCACTAAACAGATAATCACAGTACTCCCTGAAATTATTCATACCACATGCACGTAACCTTTTTCTTAACCTGGTTTCAAGCATTGTTTTTTTTATGGGAGGCATTTTTATTCCACACTGTGAGTATACAAATTCACTTAATGTTTCAAATTCTTTATTAGATAAAACTGCAAGTTGTTCTTTAAAAGTAAATGTATTCATATTATTTAAATAGGTTTTACCCCGGGATATAACATAAATATCCCGGGGAAATAGTTAATTAAAATTTCTCAAATTCTTTTTCACTTTTATCTTCATAAGCAAGATTTATAACGGAATTACGTTTTATTGTCCTATTATCGTACATATCTGTCTCTTTTTTTAATGCAATTCGGTTATCAGAATAAGATATTATGTTTTTATTTTTTATTCTCCTGTCTATTTTACCATTTTTATAATTTTTTATATTTTCAAGTTTAAAGAAACCAATAGCATCCTGGAGTTGTTCAGCCTGACTGGCAAGTTCTTCAGATGTTGATGACATTTCTTCACTGGCCGAAGCATTCTGCTGTATTACCTGGTTCAACTGCTGTATGGCACTGTTTATCTGTTCTGCCCCGCTGTTCTGCTCATTACTTGAGGCTGTTATCTCCTGTACCAGTTCTGCCGTCTTCTGTATGTCCGGTACTATCTTTGTAAGCATTTCACCGGCCTTCTCTGCTACCTGCACACTTGACTCTGACAGCTTGCTTATCTCTGCTGCTGCTGTCTGGCTCCTCTCAGCCAGTTTCCTCACTTCTGATGCCACTACTGCAAAGCCTTTTCCATGTTCACCGGCCCTGGCTGCCTCTATTGCCGCATTCAGTGCCAGAAGGTTTGTCTGCCGGGCTATCTCTTCTATTATTGATATCTTGCTGGCTATCTCTTTCATTGCACTTACTGTCTCTGCTACTGCCTTGCCCCCTTCTCTTGCATCTTCGGCTGACTTCTGCGCTATCCTTTCTGTCTGCTGTGCATTATCTGCATTCTGCTTTATATTTGACGTCATCTCCTCCATTGATGAAGATGCTTCTTCGGCTGCTGCTGCCTGTTCTGTCGCTCCCTGTGACATCTGTTCTGAATTTGCACTTAGTTCCTGGCTCCCTGCTGCTACATTATCTGCCGCTGATTTTACATTCTCTACTACTTCTTTCAGATGGTCTACCATATCATTCAGTGAATCTGCAAGTTGTCCTATCTCATCTTTTTGCTCTATTTCTATCTTGTTCGTCAGGTCTCCACCTGCTACCAGTTTTGAGAATTCTACCCCTTTCTGCAGTGCCTTGCTTATCATACGACTGATAAATATTCCCATGATTATGGAAAATAAAATGCCAATAAATATTATAATTACCATAGTTTCAATTGACGATTGCGTTAAACTGTTATTTTTATCTGAAATGTTTTTTGCTGCAGTAAGATTATATTCAACCCACTTTTCAATTGCATCCTGTTCAGCTTTTGACGAAACAGCCCCATTCCCGTTCATCAAAGATTCTGCTGATTCTCTGTCGCCTTTCTTTAAATATTCTATACACTTATTCAGGTCAGCCCTGTAACTTTTTCGAGTATTAGTAAAATCATAGAATAATTGTTTTTCATGATTAGTATTTAATAATTTTGAACAATATTCTACTTCCTTGTTTATAATTTCAGAAAACATGTCGATGCGATTAAGTTTATTTATCATCACAGATTCATTTTTAGCCATTATTGCATCACGTAAATTTACTCTAATCCTGTGAAATGCTGACTGAATATTACCAAATTTGGAAATTGGTATTGTATTCACCGTATACATTTGAGAATACAACTCATCTATATTGCTCATACTGCTTATTCCAATATATCCAACTATGCCAGTCATAACAGATATTACAGCAAAGGACAGCAATAATTTATTACTGATTTTCAAATTATAGAACCATTTCATAACTAACCTCACTTGTTATGTTTTACAGACATATATCTGCTTTTATATATTAAGTTATAATGTTCTTTCCTTATAAGAATACTGCTCATTATACATTATAACACTGTTTATTTTTTGCTTTAATGTTATATTACTTATTCTTTATACTCTGCATAGTTTTATTGTATTAATAGTTATCTCATTTACTTATCATAATTCTTATTTTGTCCATAATTATACTTTAACATAATTCTCTCTTAATAAGGTAATGCATTATAATAGTTATTATTGTTTTTTTTCTTTTGGAAGAATCTGGTGAGGTTATTTGAATTGTTTGTATTTTTATACTATAGTACTTCATGATGAAATACTGTCCTTCAGACAAATTATTTTGTCTCTCTAAGAGTTAATATTGATTATTTAGTAATTGAAAGTGCCCCCTTTCTTACTTAATATATTATAAATGAGGTTTGAGAGACATTTTTTTATCTCTCAAACCTTTATATTTTTACCAGATTATTTATTTAACTAAAATTTTTCAAAATCCTTATCAGATTTATCATCAATACCCATATTTATAACTGCATTTTGATTAGCCTTATTATCGAATGCTCTTGTTTCTTTTTTTAGTCCGTGATTAGATTGAGAAAACTCGCGTTTTTTTGCATTGTTTTTATTTAATATTGCTTTTTTATAATTTTTTATATTTTCAAGTTTAAAGAAACCAATAGCATCCTGGAGTTGTTCAGCCTGACTGGCAAGTTCTTCAGATGTTGATGACATTTCTTCACTGGCCGAGGCATTCTGCTGTATTACCTGGTTCAACTGCTGTATGGCACTGTTTATCTGTTCTGCCCCGCTGTTCTGCTCATTACTTGAGGCTGTTATCTCCTGTACCAGTTCTGCCGTCTTCTGTATGTCCGGTA